>Ga0164318_10001512_pt1 | contig 20797 bp, 21 predicted proteins | sample GuaBasSedimGuay9_FD_113734 | JGI IMG/M metagenome (GOLD analysis project Ga0164318, IMG submission 113734) | Subseafloor sediment microbial communities from Guaymas Basin, Gulf of California, Mexico - Guay9, Core 4571-4, 0-3 cm | ecosystem: Environmental > Aquatic > Marine > Hydrothermal vents... | reverse complement strand
CTCAATCAGACTATCGACAAGCGCAATACGGATACCTTGATCTCGGAACTGGGATTGCGTATCACTCCTGTCGTTCAACTGAAATCAGGTCTGTTGATTCCTGAGGCCAGTCTCGCCTGGAATTATAATTTTGATATCGATGACCGGACCATTAAGTCGTCGATTGCCGGACAGCCGGGCACGTCGTTCACAATCGACGGGAATAGTGTGAAGAAATCCGGTGCGGTTGTCGAAGTTGGCATGACCTACCTTGGTTACAGTGGGTTTAAGCCTTCAGTGCGCTACCGTGGGGAGTTTCGAGATGGATATAGAGGAGATGCTATCATCGGCGAACTGCGCTGGGAGTTTTAGCCGGCGGTTGAAAAACTATCTGTAAACAGTATTGTTTCAGATTTTCATTCATCGTTCCAAAAGACGGTGCAGCGCTGCCTCAGCATTAGCTAGTCGCTCCAGCCCTCGGCCTTCTACCACCTCATAGGGACGTTCGAGCCGGATGATTTCATCGAGATGACACTGGTAAATTCGCTGCAAGTCATGCCGGTTTTCCCGTAGAGGATCAGGTTCCCAGGGCAGGTCCGGTTTACAGAGCAGATAAACGTGGGATGCTTCCTGTTCAATCCCGGTACTGACTTCCGCAGGGCAGTGTCCGAATACCTCTTCTGCCCAGATTTTATAATTGATGAGATCGGTATCAAAAATCCCCCATGGTGTAGATGTGGGAATTTTTTCCTGTTGATAGATCAGGTGTAAGCGAGACATTTTCCTCAACTGTTCCAGATCGTATTCCGGACCGTTCTCTTCGAGATAAGTACGAGCATATTCCAGCACATAGGGAAGTTTGAAAACTTCTCCCAGATGTTGAGTGAGATAACTTTTCCCCGATGATTCTGCACCGGTCAGGATGATCCGTCTCATCTCTCTATTCAACCTGTGGTTGCTTTTGGGTTTGGGTGGATTTATGCCATTGCCTCCAGCCATAGATGCCAATCAGCAGAAAAATGGCGTATTGAATCGAGTATATGGGGGCTTCTTTGATCCAATAAATATGGATTCCAAGCAGGTTAACCACCAGCCAGAGAACCCAGTTTTCCATCCGCTTATGGGCCTGGAGGAACTGGGCAAAAAAGTTCAGGACGGTTGTTGTCGAATCTCGCCACAGCAGGGCAGGTTCAGGAATCCAGCTCACCTGTGCCGCCAATGTAGAAATACCAAATGCCCAACCGATAATACCAAGGGTCGCTGCAACAATAATAAGGAGTTGTTTCTTTCGTGGTAGCCAGACTGGAACAAATGAATTTTCTTTGTGGGGATTGCGGCTTCGTACCCAGGTTATCCAGCAGTAGATCTGAATCGGAATGTAGGAGAGGTAGAGAATTCCATCGGAAATCAGTTGCCACTGGGTAAAGGCCAACCAGGTTGAGATGGCCGCCCAGAGGATCCCCAGTGGCCAGCCGAGAATATTTTGTCGGGCAATCAGTACCACACCGCAAACAGCACACAGTGTCGCAATAATTTCTACTGGAGTGGTTCCAAGAACCTGGATCCATGGGATAGTTTCTGTCACGTTTTAACCCTTACGTGTTTAGTGCCAGTACATCGAGGCCATATTTTAGTGACATGAAATCGTGTTCACCGTCGTTCGGCCTCTATCACTTTGGCAATCAGTTGCCGGGCTCCAGAGCGAAGAAGCTCTGTCAAAAGATCCGTGTTTGATTCATCTCGCTTTTTCAGGTCAAAAACATTACTCTTAGTTATGATGTATCCTTTTTTGTTGGAATCCAGTTTTGGCGAACTGTTCCAACAGGGTATGTCATTTATTTTTGCAAATTTCCTGAACACCACTTTCGATTATAACTCATGATTAAGGGGAGCACCAGCTATCTTGTGCAGAGTATTCTGAGTTGCTGACACGTCGGCTCAGCAGGTTAAAGCCGCCATCCTGAGGTCGCTACAGCCGATCGACTTTTTGATAAAGACAATATCCTGTGACAACGGTAAAGAGTTTGCTCTCCATCAACAGGTGAACAAGGAACTGGGTAGCAAAAGCTATTTTGCTCATCCCGATCACTCATGGGAGCGGGGAACGAACGAAAACACCAACGGATTGATTTGGCAATATTTCCCAAAGCGAAAAGACCTTTCGGGTGTTACTGATGTTGAAATCCAGACTGCCATGGATAAAATCAACAATCGACCCAGAAAATGCCTTGGGTAGAAAACACCGAATCAGGTACTCTTGGGAATCAGACCACCGATTACATTTGAAATTTGAATTCAGATATAAATAAAAAGATAGGAGAAAGTTATGACAAAGGAGTTGGTTATTTGTACCACCTCCCAGGAAACCCGGGTCGCGCTGCTTGAAGGTGGCCATATTGCTGAGCTCTATATTGAGCGGGATCGGCAAATGGGGATTGTGGGAAATATTTACAAGGGAAAAGTGATTCGGGTATTACCGGGAATGCAGGCCGCTTTTGTTGATGTCGGTCTGGAAAAGGCGGCATTTTTGTATGTTGCCGATGTTCTGGATGAAATGGAGCAGGTTGAACGGACCATTGAAGGGGACGAAGATACCCTGGAACCGGATACGTGCCCTGAGTTGCCCCCACTCCCCCCGATTGAAGATCTCCTGACCGAAGGGCAGGAACTTCTGGTGCAGATCTCCAAGGAACCGATTGGGACCAAAGGGGCTCGAATCACCTCACATATCTCTCTGCCGGGGCGCCATTTAGTTTATATGCCGACCGTAGACCATGTTGGTATTTCGCGACGCATTGAAGATGAAGGTGAACGGGAGCGGTTACGGCAGTGTGTGGAGTCGCTGCGGGCACCGGGAACCGGTTTTATTGTCAGGACTGTTTCCGAAGGGAAGAGTGAAGACGACCTGAGGCACGATATGGAATTTCTGGTCGGTCTCTGGGAAAATCTCAGTCGTGGAATCGATGAAATAAGTGCTCCAAGTTTGGTCCATTCGGATCTCGATGTAACCAGCAAGGTGCTGCGTGATATTCTGACTGAAGATGTTAAAAAAATCGTTGTCGATAATATTGAAGAGTATGACAAAATTGTCCGATTTCTCCGCACCTTCATGCCCCGCTTGAATTATTGTATTGAACTCTACAAGGGGGATGAACCGGTTTTTGATACCTATGGGCTGGAAGTTGAAATTTCTCGTTCCCTAGGGCGTAAGGTGTGGCTGAAGAGTGGTGGGTCGATCATTATTGAGCAGACTGAAGCGTTGGTCGCTATCGATGTCAACACCGGGCGTTATGTCGGTAAACACAACCTTGAGGATACGATTCTTAAAACTAATCTTGAGGCCCTTAAAGAGATCGCCTTTCAGCTGCGCTTAAGAAATATCGGTGGCCTGATTATCATCGATTTTATCGATATGGAGAAAGAAACTCATCGTGAAAAAGTCCATGCGATGTTGGAAGAGGCATTGAAGGCCGATAAAAATAAAACCAATATTCTGAAGATTTCCGAATTGGGTTTGGTTGAGATGACCCGTAAGCGGGTTCGGGAAAGCATTGGTCGCACCCTTTGCGAACCTTGTCCCTATTGTGAAGGAAAGGGCTATGTGCGTGGCAAGCTAACGATCATCTATGAAATCCTCCGTGAGCTACACCGTGAAATGGCCGATTTGCCTGCCGGAAACGTCACCTTGCTGGCCAATCCTGAGATCACCGGGTTGTTGATTGATGAGGAGCGGTGTGGCCTCGATGAACTGGAGAGGCGCTATGGACGAACTGTATCGATCAATTCACGTCCGGGGTTTCATCTGGAGCAATTTGAAATTGCGGTGGGCTGAAATGTAGGGGCGCTGCTTGCCGTGCCCTTAGCCTTGACATCGGAGTTCTATTCAACTGATTCAGGTTTAAACCTATAGGTCGCGGGGTTGCGCCCCCGCCCAGCGCCTTCATTTTTTGTGTGTCCAAAGAAACGAAGCAAAGAAATATGCCCGACCTCCTTGCCCGCTCTTGGCGGGTTCCCGGGGATGGACAACGGCTTATGCGGGGCGGCAAAAACTCGCTACGCTCAAACATTTGCCACCCTGATCGCAACACCGTCATCCCTCCCCGGCTGCGTCACACGGGGTGAGGCTGCAAGCTTTGAGCTACATTTCCATGAATTCTTACGGCAGATAAACTGTCTGCTGAAAGACATTCTGGATAATAAATAGAAAGATAAAGCTGATCAGACAGGAGAAAATCGGGGTGGTGACCCAGCTGCCGGCAATGCCACCAACCGTTCTCCAGCGAATATTATGCCCCCCCTTGAGGAGACCCATCCCGACGACCGCTCCGACAATCGCCTGGGAGCTGGAGACTGGAACCAGAGGGATGGTTGGTAGCCCCAGATTGAGCAGTAACTGTTCCAGTTGTTGTGAAGCAAACAGGAACAGCACCACAGAGTGAGCCCAGACAGCAACCAGAGCCATCACCGGAGAGAGTTTGAAAATTCCACTACCAACAGTATCCATGACCCGTCTCGAGTAGGTCACCACACCGACAGAAATTGCCACGCTGCCAAGAAAAAAGAGCTGCTGTGCCGGACTGACACGAAAAACGCCAAAGATTTCAACCTCGGTGAAGGGAGAGACGGGAAGAAACACTCCGACCACGTTGGCAATGTTGTTAGCTCCCAGGGCGAATGCCCCGAATGCTCCCATGATGAGCAACCCGTAGCGGGTCATTTCATCCAGCTTGAACATGTGAATTTTCCGCTTGAGGATGAACAAACAGAGGACCTTATATGACACTACGGCAATGATTCCCGATAGCACCGGACAGGCTACCCAGGTGATCACAATTTTGGAGAGAGCGTTACTGTCCGTTGGTGATCCGGTGAACAGGTTCCAACCGATAATCGCACCGACGATCGCCTGGGATGTCGATACCGGGTAGCGGGCCAGGGTCATCAGGTAGACACTCATGGCGGCAGAAAAGGCAACCACAAAAGCTCCGGCAACGGCATTGACCGCACCCAGCTTCCCCAGCGTATGGGTTGCCCCGGCACCACTGGTCACGGATCCCAGAATAACGAAAATACAACACATGATCGCAGCGGTACGAAATCTGACCATCCGCGAACCGACCGCTGTACCAAAGACATTGGAGGCATCATTTGCACCCAGTGACCAGCCGAGGAACATGCCGCTTGAAAGAAAAATCAGGAACATAGAGGGTTCCTAAAGAGAACGTTTAATAACATAAATGGCCAAACTATCACCTAAATCTTCAGCTTGATCGGCTATTTTATCGATACTTCTGACCAGATCGCGGAGTTGCATTTTGACGTCCAACCCCAGTTCAGCATCACTGAAAATCGCTTTTTGTATATGAGTTGCCGCCTTATCCGCCTCCGTCTCCCAAAATGAGACCTTGTGGATGTGATCAGTCGCCTGCGAAATATCTTTGAAATAAGCCCTGAGTGACAAGGTGACTGATTCGACCGATTGAATGACGCAGTTGATCAGGGCTTTCAGGGGCTCGTGAAACTTTTTGTCAATGTGTGGTTGCTCTATTTCAAGTCGAAACATCACCCCTTTAAAACGTCCCAGGACCGCGTCCATTTGTTCAATCAGCTCCAGAACATCACCCCGGGATTCCGGAATCAAGGTTTTCCGGTAGAGTAAATCCTCAATTGAATGGCGAAGATTATCGGCTCCATTTTCTGTTGCTATAATGTGGTCGAGATGCTCCTTGAAAATATCGAGTTTATTGTTCAGAAAAGCATCGACACCCTGAATGAAAATAAGTCCCGATTCACTCGCCAGGTCCAAAAAACTGTCAATCTCTTTTTCAATCCCGGTACGGTTTTTAAAAATAGTGACAAATGCCATATATAGATCCCTTTTGTAGTAAGGACGGACGCATGTTCTAACTCGGATGAAGGGTGATGGTTGGGGTGCCGGCAACAGCAACGGTATAATTTTTTTTCGAGGAGCTACCCCTATACCAGATATAGATATAGACTATCATTTTGACCATCAAATCAAAACTTAAATTTTTTTAGGTGGAAAGAATGGATAGATGTAGTGGGACTTCAATAGAATAAGAGAAGTGGGCTCATCCTTCTGTTACACCAGCTGATTATGTTTTGTCTTGGTGGTTTTGGGGTGCTTTGTTAGTATTATTTTAAAGGGGCAGGGTTAAGAAAGGTGAAAAAATGATCAATAAGATATCAGAAGCTGCAGATTCGGCGGCGGAGATGAAGAATGGATGAGTTAAGTTTTCAACCCATTGGAATCATCAAAACCCCCTACCTTGATAGTGCCCCCTATCAGCCTGTTGACACTGACGCGCAAGAATTTTACCTGGAATTGGAGCCGAAATATGCTGCCGGGTTAAAAGGGCTGGATACTTTTACCTATATCTATGTTCTCTATTATATTGACCGCTTGAAAAACACTTCAGAGATGAATGTCTCTCCCCCCTGGGCGGGTGGAAAGAAAATAGGTTTGTTTGCCAGTCGTTCACCCGTGCGTCCCAACCCAATCGGTTTAAGTGTTGTTAGAATCAAAAAAATCAGTGGTCAGCGGGTTTATACCTCTGGACTCGATGTATTTGACAACACCCCCCTCCTCGATATCAAGCCCTATATCAATGATCTGGATAGTAAATGTGACGCCAATAACGGTTGGGTTCAAAATATGGATGAAGATGAGCATCTGACCTTGCATATTCAGGGAATTCCGCACGATTATTGAATCAATATGGTTTTGTTAGCGTGGGGCGGATCCCTTTGCACCCGGCTTTTTTTGGTGGGGGGGATGGATGTTTTTTTATAGAATGTGACTTATTTTGACACAGTGGTGTGGTAGGGTTGTGAGGTAGTGAGCTAATGGTTTCGTTTGGCGCACACTAAATAGTCAATCAGGCTAAATTCGGTATGAAATATATCCATTGTTTAGAAAAGAAGTTGGAGGAACAATGACTGAGAAACTGGCTATTTTTAAGGGAAAAGAAATTCGCCGTACTATTCATGACGATGAATGGTGGTTTTCGGTTGTCGATGTTTGCGGTGTCCTGACGGGTAGTGCTGATGCTGGTGCCTATTGGCGCAAACTAAAGCAGCGGTTAAGCAATGAAGAAAGTGAAGTCGTGACATTTTGTCACGGGTTGAAATTGAAGGCACCTGACGGCAAAAATCGTACAACCGATTGTGCCAACACCGAAGGCATATTTCGCATTATCCAATCTATCCCATCCCCCAAGGCCGAACCATTTAAACGCTGGTTGGCCAAGGTTGGCTACGAACGGGTACAAGAAATTGAAGACCCAGAATTGGCAACCAAGCGTACTCGTGAGCTGTATCAGGCTAAAGGTTATTCTGATGCCTGGATTGAAAAACGGATGCGCGGCATCGCCGTTCGTGCTGAATTAACCGAGGAATGGAAAAATCGAGATGTCGGCAAGAGCCGTGAGTATTCCATCCTTACCGCCGAAATATCCAAAGCAGCATTTGGGGTGACCCCTTCTGAGTACAAACAACTCAAAGGTTTACAGCGAGAAAATCTGCGCGACCATATGGGGGACCTCGAATTGATTTTTTCTATGCTTGGCGAAGCAGCTACGACGGAAATTACCAAAACAAAAGATGCACAGGGATTTGATGAAAATCTCTGTGCAGCGAACAAGGGTGGCACGATTGCCGGTGATGCCCGGAAAAAATTGGAACAGGAATCGGGTCGCAAAGTGATGTCTGGGGGGAATTATCTGGACATACCAGAAAAGCAAAAACGGTTGGAGAAAAGGGGAAGCTGATGACGAAAACCCGGTCAACTGCCAGAACAATATCTGTAGGGGCGCAGTTTGCCGCGCCCTGATTGTGTGGATGCCCCCTTCGGGGGTGTGGATTGAAGGGTGGGGAGTGTAACACTTTAAATACAGTCGACCTGTACCAGCGGGGATGAGGTGTTCTGCTAGTTTTCAGTTTCAGGCGGCAGGGGTTTGGATTCAAAAAGAGTGCTGGCATGTCTGGCAAAACCGAGGCCTGCCTCGTTGTAGAAGTTAAAAGCAGTGGTGACACCTGCTTCTTCTAGCTCAGTGATCTGGTCGTCAAAGTGGGCGGTTGCGACGATTATCCCGCGGAATTTGTGTGACGCGAGATGTTTCGCAGCGGTCAGGTTAACCTGATGTTTCGGCATCGCCAGCATCACCATCCCGGCTTTCCCTTCCTGTCGCTTGATGCGCGGCCAGAAATCCGGGTTGGTTGGATCGGCCAGGATGACCCGCCGACCGGCGGCGCAATGCTGCTTGACTTTGGTTTCATTAAAGTCAAATCCGAGAACCGTCTCGCCATACTTTTCACGCATAAAATCGTAGGCCATGGTGCCGATTCGGCCCATCCCGAAGATCCCGATGGTTGTTTCTCCCAGGTCGATCGGTGGCTCCTCGGCATGGTGGGCTTCGACCTCGAACTTACACAACTTTTCACGATACCTCGTGTAGAGTGCATCAGCCATACTGTTTAACGGCGAGGCAATGACAAATGTTGCTGAGAGTGCCAGGGCGATAATCACCAGCCACTCCGGACTGATCCAACCTTGTGAAGATCCCACTGCCGCGACAATCAGGCCGAACTCACTGTAGTTTGCCAGACTTAACGAGCCGAGCAGGGCAGAGCGGGCACGCAGTTTAAAGCGGGTCAGCAGCAGGTAGAAGAGGCCGACTTTTAGTGGCGCGACAGCTACCAGCAGGGCGGCAATTCCCACAGTGGTCAAGTCTGGGTTCCCGGAGAGGCCGATGGTCAGAAAGAAACCAACCAGTAGCAGTTCTTTGAACCCCAGCAAGGTTTTGGCCAGTTCTGAACTTTTGGGATGACCTGCCAGCAGGATACCGAGGATCAGTGCCCCGAGGTCTGCTTTGAGCCCGACCAGTTCAAAGCCGCTGGCTCCGGCTACCAATGCCGCGAACAGTCCAAACAGTAGCAGTAGCTCACCGTGGCCGCTGCGGGTCATCAATCTAAATAGCAGTGGTCGCAGGCCCCAGAGAACCAGGGGGATCAACAGTGCCCACAAAGATGGCAGTTTGCCGAGGGAGAAGGTTAGAAAAAGGACGGCAAAGATATCCTGCATGATCAGAATGCCGATGGAGACCCGTCCGTGCAGCGCTCCCATTTCCCCTTTCTCTTCGAGGATTTTGACGGCAAAAACGGTGCTGGAAAAACTGAGCGCAAAGGCAACCAGGATTGCTAGCGGGAAAGTCAGGTCGGTAAATAACGGCAGTCCGGCCATGCCTAGCCCGAACAGTCCGGCGCTGAAGGCCGCTATGGTGATCAGCATATGTAATGAGGCCCCTGCCCAGACCTCAGGTTTTGCCAGACTCTTCAGATCGAGCTTCAGGCCGATGGAGAAGAGCAGCAGGGTCACGCCGAGATCGGCGATCGTCTGCAGAGTCTCTCCCCCCTCGAAACCAAGACCGTCGAGAACAAAGCCGGCCACCAGAAAGCCGACCAATGGTGGCAGACCAACCTGCCGGACCAGGAATCCCAAAATAAAAGCAACAGTGATCAGCAGCGGATCCATATTTAATCCTGATAAGAGAGGTCAGTTTCGGGACGTGGGGACTTTTCTCCGGTGGGGTAAATGATACGCACACTGAATCGGTATGTCAAAAGTTGTAAACGGCTTTTATCTGGCTGAGAAATTTGCCAGCAATTTTTACGGTCATCTTGGCTGGAAGAGTTGAGTTTTCAGGGCTAATGATGACCTGGATGCTATCTTATTTGACCAGGAAAATTGTATACAGTATCCACAATAAAGATGATAAAAAAGCTCGGGTTTTAAATGTAACTTTTAAATTAAGCCTGTTAAATCAAATGGTTATTACCATTCCACTATGTGTTATAAAAAAACATCATAATAAAAATCTTGACAAGAAAGAGCTGTTCCGCTAGAAGGTACATGGTTTGTCTACACTGCTGAAAAGTGTGTAAATCCACACTTTGAGAACGTGCGAAGGATGGGTGTTTGGGTCGCCTCTCCACCGTGCAGATTTTCTCTATGGAGGTATAGTTCGTTATGGTCGAACAGTATCTGGTCGATTACATGTATGTATTTGTGCTTTTAATCATGGGCATTATCTGCGGCGTTGCGCCCCTGTTGATCTCCGTGTTTTTTGCACCCCGTCATCTGTACCTTAAGACTCGAGATACCTATGAGTGCGGTATGGATCCTTACGGCACGGCATGGAATATCCGTTTTGATGTGTCTTATTATCTCTATGCCCTTATTTTTCTGGCATTTGATGTTGATGTTCTGTACCTGTTCCCTGTTGCCACCGCTTTTGATACCGTTTCAGCAGTGCGGGGAATTTCTGAATTGATGATTTTTGTTGGCATTTTATCTCTGGCGATTGTCTACGCTTGGGTTAAGGGAGTATTTACGTGGCCGAACAGAAGAAAAGCCTGCTAAACGTCCACTCCTATTCCAAGGAGTGTGCTGAGCGCTATGACGGCGCTGATCTGCAGCAAACCAAAACTTCAGATGGACCACCGCTGATCCAGATGAAATTGTCTGATGCGATCTTCGATCTGTGTCGAGCCAACTCTCTCTGGCCTCTCACTTTTGGTCTTTCGTGCTGTGCTATTGAGATGATGTGTTGTGGTATGGCCCGTTTCGATATGGCTCGCTACGGTGCCGAGGTTTTTCGCCCCTCTCCACGTCAATCTGACTTGATGATTGTTGCTGGTACGGTTAATCGTAAGATGGCCCCCGCTCTTGTCACCCTGTATGAGCAGATGCCGGCACCCCGCTATGTTATCGCTATGGGTAACTGTGCTGTGGCTGGTGGTCCTTTTGCGGTAGAGGCAAACTATGATGTTGTCCTCGGTGTCGATAAGCTGATTCCGGTCGATGTTTATATTCCCGGTTGTCCACCCCGCCCGGAAGCCTTGATTGAAGGTATCCTGCAGTTACAAGAGCAAATTACCGGCAAGCGTTTCCCGTTCCCGCAGAACAAGATGCCGGAGGGAGCGTAAAACGATGGATATTAATAAACTAAAAAAACAGTGGCAGGATCTTTCAACAGCTGTTGAAGGTATCGATTATTCAGTCAGTGGTCATGACTATAACGTCTCTCTTGAGCGTGACAAAGTTCGTGATTTTGCAGCGCTGATGCTTGAGGAGGGGTTTTATCTGGTTGATTTGATGGCAGTCCATGTGACTCCGGCCATCGAAGTGGTTTACCAGTTTGCTCACTTTGAAGCCCGCTGCCGAGTTCTGGCGCGTGCTTTTGTTGATGATAATAGTGAAATGCCGACTATCTCTGATATCTATCAGGGAGCTAATTGGCATGAGCGTGAAACCCGTGATTTTCACGGTGTCGTATTTGTTGATCATCCATACCTCTACCCATTGATTCTGGCGGAAGAGGATGTTGATCTGAAGCCACTGTTGAAAGATGAGGCAAATCTCAAAGATGTTGATGCCGTAAGGCGGAAACCGCCTGAGCCTGCGCCCGAGCCAAAGCCTGAGGTCAAACCTGAGGTGAAGCCCGAAGCCAAGCCTGAAGCCGCCAAGAGTCAGGAGCAAAGCTGATGGCCATGGATGTAGAAATACTGGAAGATCCCAAACATCACCGTTATGTTTTGAATATGGGACCCCAGCATCCAAGTACCCACGGGGTGCTGCGGGTGTTGCTGGAGCTTGAAGGTGAGTATGCGATGGAGCTATTGCCGGTTCTTGGTTATGGGCATCGCTGTCATGAGAAAATTGCTGAGCATAAGCCGGTTAAGTCATTTATGCCGAATACGGCACGGATGGACTACCTTGGTGCGTTGATTTATAACCACGGTTACGCTCAACTGCTGGAGCGGGCAGCTGGAATTGAGGTTCCCGAGCGGGTTGAGTATATTCGGGTGATTACCTCAGAGCTGAACCGGATTCAGAGTCACCTCCTCTGGTATGGTGCCTACCTGCTGGACCTGGGCGCATTTACCCCGATTATGTATGCCTTTGATGATCGTGAGCACATTCTCGATATTCTTGAAGATGTGACCGGTTCCCGGTTGACCTACTGTTATTTCAGGGTTGGCGGGGTGAGTAAAGATATTGATGACAAATTTGTCACCAGCACCAGAGCTTTTGTCAAGCGGTTGCGCAGTCGATTCCCGATGTACGAAGATCTGGTGAATGGCAATGTTATCCTCCAGAACCGCCTGAATGATGTCGGTGAACTCACACCACATACCTGCGCTCGCTATGGAATCACTGGTCCATTGTTGCGCGGTACCGGTGTTGCTTATGATATGCGCCGGGCTGAACCATATTCAATTTATTCTCAATTTGATTTTGAAATCCCGACCGGAACCAAAGGTGACTGTATGGCATCTTTTATGGTTCGTTTCCACGAACTGGAGCAGAGTCTGCGGATCATTGAGCAGGCATTGGATGGGTTACCCGAAGGTCCGATAATGACCCCAAAGGTTCCCAAAAAGTTGAAAATTCCGGCTGGTGATTATAATAGTTCGGTTGAGGCACCACGTGGTGAGCTTTCGTACTATCTTGTTTCTGATGGATCAGATGTCCCGTATCGTCTCAAAGTGAGAACACCGTCCTATTCCAATCTGAGTGTTGTCCCCGAGATGTGTCAGGGGATGCTCCTTTCAGATGTTGTATCGGCCATGGGGGCTCTTGATCTGGTTATCCCCGAGATTGACAGGTAGGGTATATGGAAATCTTTTACAGTTTACTTCCGGAGCTGATTCGGATCGTTATTGCTGCCATATGTGGAGCCGTGATCGTGTTTGGCAACGCTCTGGTGATGGGTTATGCCGAGCGGAAGCTGGCGGGGCACATCATGTTTCGACCCGGGCCGATGGAAGTTGGACCGCACGGCATTTATCAGTTGGTGATCGATGGCTTAAAGTTGATGGGTAAACAACTGGTGATTCCGAAAAACGCAGATACGCCACTGTTTATGTTGGCTCCATTGATTGCGTTTGCTCCGGTTTTTGTCCCCTTGCTGGTAATACCATTCAGTGACAAGATTCAGGGTTTTGACCTGGATGTCGGTTTGCTGTTGATTCTCGCTTTTGCCTCAATCAATGTTCTGGCGATTCTGATTGGTGGTTGGAGTTCCAACAATAAATATTCTTTGTTTGGCGCTATCCGTTCCGTTGCCCAGAATGTCGCCTATGAAATCCCGATGCTGATTTCGTTGCTGGCTATCATCTTCATGACCAATACTTTCAGCTTGAAAGAGATTGCCGCAGCGCAGAGTCCGGTCTGGTTCGTCGTCATCCAACCTTTGGCTTTTCTGATTTACATCGTAGCTATGGTTGCTGAAACTAACCGTGCACCGTTTGACTTGCCGGAGGCCGAGAGTGAATTGACCGCAGGTTTCCACACGGAGTACAGCGGCATGAGCTTCAGTCTGTTCGTGTTGGGTGAGTACGCCAACATGTTTATTGTCTGCAGCGTTGCAACGGTTTTCTTCCTCGGCGGAGATTCCGGGATTCCGTTGCCGTATTTCGAGTATACCGGGATTATCTGGTTCCTGTTGAAAGTCTATCTGTTGATGTTCTTCCTGATCTGGATCCGTTGGACCTACCCTCGAACCCGTTTTGATCAGTTGATGAATTTTTGCTGGAAGTATCTGATTCCATTTTCACTGGTTAACCTCCTTATTACTGTCGTGATGGTGAAGCTGCTATGAAATCCTATTTCTCAACGTTATTTACGGGAGCATGGAGCCTTATCCTTGGCCTGAAGGTCACTATCAAGGCGCTGTTCTCACCAATTGTTACTTGTCAGTATCCACGCGAGAAAATGGAGGTTACTCCCAACTATCGTGGTCATATTGATCTGGTTAAGTTTGCCGATACTGGCGCACACAAATGTATCAGCTGCGGTAGCTGTATGCGTGATTGTCCTTCTGACTGCATTGTCGTTGAGGGGGAAAAGCGCGAAGGGGTCAAGGGGAAGGTGTTAACGATATTTACCCTCGACTTTACCAAATGCAGTCTCTGCGGTGCCTGTGTCGAAGTCTGTCCAACTAAAGCTCTCGATTATTGCAATGATTATGAATTGGCGGGGTTTACGCGTGAAGAGTTTTACTTCGACCTATTGAAGAGAGTGGAGGAACGGGAATGATTGTTTTTGAGTACATCGCCGAAGCTCTCTTTTTCGGATTTGTGATCCTGACATTTATGGGTGGATTCATGGCGATCCGATCCAGGCTGTTGATGCACGCCGTTCTGGGCCTGGCGGTTTCACTGTTTGGAGTTGCTGGCCTCTATTTTCACCTTGGCAGCCCTTTTCTGGCGATGATGCAGATACTGATTTATGTCGGTGCTGTCTGTATCATCATTGTCCTGGGGGTGATGATCGGCAATACTCCGGACCAACTGTTGGCCAAGAAGCAGGTTAGAAAAAACCTGCCGTTAGCTTTGGTGACTTGTGCCCTCGGGTTTGTCGGGTTGTTCGTGGCAATGATTGTGCGAACCGAATTTACTTCAGCGACAGAAAAAGTGGGTGACATGTCGATCCGCTTTGTCGGTGAAAACCTGTTGTATCAATATTGTATGGCCTTTGAATTGATTTCAGTTGTATTGCTGACAGCTATTATTGGTGCCATTATCCTGGCACGTGGCGGTCGGGAGGAAGAGACATCATGATGATCAGCGCTAATTTAAATACTTATCTGATTATCGCCGCCGTTTTGCTGGTTATTGGTTTGTACGGCATGGTGCAACATCGCTCTTTGATCGGCATGCTGATTTCGAGTGAATTTATCCTCAACGGTGCTGCTTTAAACTTTATGGCATTTAATCGCTTTGTTGCACCAAATCCGGCGGTCGGACAGATCTATGCTCTGTTTATCATGGGGATTGCGGCGGCTGAAGCGGCGATAGCGGTGAGTATTATCATCGCGGTGTATCGTAAGTATCAAAGTGAAGATCCTGAGGATCTTCAAGATATGAAAATGTGATTTTTTCCGATAGTTGGTAACGGCAGCCACTTAAGGCTCTGTAGTAAGACACACCACTTGAGAAAGTACATGCAATGAACACAATTATCACCAGTAAAATTCTCATGACAATGCTGATTCCGATGATCACGGCACTACTCGTCTTGATTACGGGGAAAAAAGAGAACCTGCGCGACGGGATATCGGTTATTGGTGCCATTTTGACCTTTGCCTCGGTGCTGAGTTTTCTCCCAGTTATTCAAGGTGGAGATCAGCTGCAGTATACACTGTTTCAGATCTATCCCGGGGTAACGGTCAAATTGAATCTGGACCCGCTCGGGGTGATTTTTGCCATGGTGGCATCTTTTCTGTGGATTTTAGCCGCTCTATACTGTGTCGGCTATATGCGCGGACTTAAAGAGCATGCCCAGACCCGTTTTTATATCTGTTATGCAGTTTCGGTTGGCGCTGCGATGGGTGCCGCATTTGCTGGTAACCTGTTTACCCTGTACTTGTTCTATGAGATTGTTTCTATTTTCACCTATCCTCTGGTTATGCACCATCAGGATAAAGAGGGTTACTGGGGATCCAAAAAATACATTGTTTATCTGATGTTCACCTCCAAAGCATTTCTGTTGCCGGCGATGATTATCATTTACGTCCTCTGTGGAACTCTTGATTTCAACACCGCCAGCATTGCCACCGGAATTTTCCCGGCTGATGCTGATCGCTTTGTCGTTGGGATCACCTACCTGCTTTGTTTCTTCGGCTTTGCCAAGGCGGGTGTTATGCCACTCCATAACTGGTTGCCAGATGCGATGGTTGCACCGACTCCAGTCAGTGCATTGCTCCACGCCGTTGTCGTTGTTAAAGTTGGGGTCTTCTCCATCTGTCGCGTTATGCTCTCTATCTTTGGTACCGATATCCTGCATGAAACCGGTCTGGGCTTATTTACCGCGTATTTTGTCTCATTTACCATTCTGACCGCCTCAGTCATTGCTCTCACTAAAACTAATCTCAAGGCACGACTCGCTTATTCAACTGTCAGCCAATTGTCTTATATTATTCTGGGTGTTGCCATGTTAACCCCGAATTCTATTACCGGTGGTCTGATCCATATTGCTAACCATGCATTTGCCAAAATCACCCTGTTCTTTGCTGCTGGCTGTATTTTTGTTGCCAGTGGGAAAAAGGATATCTCTGAGATGGGGGGGCTTGGTAAACGGATGCCTTGGACTATGACGGCATTTGGTCTTGCTTCGCTGGGGATGATCGGTGTCCCTCCGGTTGGCGGCTTTGTAACCAAGTGGTACCTGGCTCTGGGGACAATTGACCTGCATAACTGGATTTTGCTGACGGTATTGCTGGTGAGTAGTTTGCTCAATGCCGGTTATTTTGTCCCGGTTGTTCTAAAGGCCTTTTTTGGCAAGCCATTACCTGCCGATGAAGGATTAACCAGCAGCCTTGAGGGAAAACCTCTGATTATGTTTATGGTTATTCCATTGTGTATAACCGGAGCAATATCGGTATTGATTGGTGTTTATCCCACCCTGTTTCTGGACCTCATTAACCTTATGGTGAAGTCATGATTGTTAATTTTCTAACTTACTTGCGGGAAAGACCAAGTTTTTTAAAATGGTTGTTTCTGGCCTATCTGGCTTTTGCCTTGATCTTCGATTTTTTTGCTGATCGACATCATGCCCACTTCTGGGGCGATCATCTGGTGGGCTTTTGGGCGGCATTCGGTCTGGTCGGCTGCCTGGCTATGATTGTATTCTGTAAAGGGCTGTCGCACGTATGGCTGGAGAGGGACAAGGATCATTATGACAAGTAGTATTTTTATGCATCCAGCCACCATGTTCATTATTGGTGCGCTGCTTCTCCCTTTAGCTAAAAAGTGTAAAGTCCAGAAAATCTGGCTGGTACTGATACCCCTGGTGGCATTTATTCAGATTCAGTATCTACCGGAATCATTCGGTAAGGTTGAGTGGCTGGGTTTTGATTTACAGTTTGGTCGAGTTGACAAGCTGACGATGGTCTTTTTACACGTTTTCACCTTAATGGCGCTGATCGGAAGTATCTTCGGTCTCCATGTCAAGGAGAGTGGTCAACACGTAGCCGCCTGGCTATATGTTGCCGGTTCTCTGGGAACTACGCTGGCTGGTGATTACTTGACGGTATTCATCTTCTGGGAACTGATGGCTTTTGCTTCGGTCTTCCTGATCTGGTACCGCAAGCGGAAACGTTCAATCGAAGCCGGTTACCGCTACCTGTTGGTCCATACATTTGGTGGGTTAGTGCTTTTGGGCGGGATATTCCTTCGCTATCAGAATGTCGGTGATCTCACCTTTGAGTTGATTTCTGTCGATCAAGCAACCTTAGCCGATTATCTGATTATGATTGGTTTCATGCTCAATGCGGCAGTACCACCAATTCACGCCTGGCTACCGGATGCTTATCCAGAAGCAACGGTCACCGGCGCTGTATTTATGTGCGCTTTTACGACTAAAACTGCCGTTTATGTTCTGGCGCGTGGATTTGCCGGATTTGAAACACTGGCAATCATGGGTGCCATCATGACCCTGTACGGGGTCGCTTACGCGGTTATAGAAAACGATGCCCGGCGAATATTGGCGTACCATATCGTCAGTCAGGTCGGCTACATGGTCTGTGCGGTTGGGATTGGTACCGAAATGGCGATCAATGGTGCCAGTGCCCATGCCTATGCCCATATCCTCTATAAAGCTTTGTTGTTCATGGGGATTGGTAGTGTTCTGGAGATGACTGGGCGTTCCAAACTTAGTGAGTTGGGCGGCTTGTATAAATATATGCCGTACACCATGATTTTTACTGTGATCGGTGGTATTTCAATCTCCGGATTCCCGCTGACCAGTGGCTTTATCAGTAAATCTATGATTATTGCGGCAGCGGGCAATAATCACCAGCTTGTCATTATGGCTATGTTGTTGCTGGCAGCCGTTGGTACTTTCTTGTCGGTTGGAATCAAATTACCATATTATGTTTTCTTTGGACCCAGGGATAGCGGACTTCAGCCCAAGGAAGCTCCCTGGAATATGCAAGTCGCCATGGGTATTGCTGCTTTTATGTGTATTTTCCTCGGTTTTTACCCCGATTATCTTTACGACATGCTCCCCTATGCGGTGAATTATCATCCATATAACAGCTACCATTTAACTGAAACTTTTCACCTTCTTGGCTTCACCGGACTTGGTTTCTACCTTATGGTCAAATACCTCAAGCCTCACGATGTTTCTAACCTTGATCTCGACTGGTTCTATCGTCGCGGTGCTGATTGGTTCATGTGGGTTGCCCGCAAGCCGGTTAGTGCCACCAACGAATGGGTCAGTAACATTTATCAGAATATTGGTTTGCGCTTTACCATGGCGCTGGCTCGTGCCCTCTCCTGGTTTGACTGGGAAGGGATCGATTGGGCTCTGGATGGTAGCGCCCGTGGTGTTGTTAAAGGTGGAGAACAGGTCCGACAGTTTCAGACCGGGAAGTTGCAGCATTACATAGGTGCTGCAGTGGCTCTGTTGTTCATAGTGCTTATCGTTGTGGTTCTGGTCTGACCCTGTCCGCTAATTTACAGACAGGCAATTACTCTTAGACAGTAGGAAGTCATGGAAAACTATCTAATCCTGAATACATTAAATTTTCCGATCTTATCGTTGCTGCTGATAGTACCGGTGGTCGGAGCCATTGTCGCCATGTTTTTACGTGGTGATACCGTGCTTAAATTCTGGGGCCTTGCCGTTACCCTGGTCACGGCACTGGTCTCACTGCCGTTGTGGACCCGCTTTGATCAAACTACAGCTAAATATCAGTTCGTTGAATTGCGCCACTGGTTTCCCGCTTTGGATCTTGATTATGTTGTCGGTGTCGACGGAATCAGCGTCCTGCTGGTGCTCCTTACAACCCTGGTGATGCCCCTGTGTGTTCTCTGCTCCTGGACCTATATCAAAACCCGCTGGAAAGAGTTTGTCATCGTTACCTTGTTGATGGAAACGGCCATGCTTGGGGTTTTTGTCAGTTTGAACACGGTACTGTTCTGGATCTTCTGGGAGGGGATGTTAGTCCCCATGTACCTGATTATTGCTATCTGGGGCGGGGCACGCAAAGATTACGCATCAATCAAGTTTTTTCTCTACACCTTTTGCGGCAGTATTTTTCTGCTGGTTGCAATCGTGGCGATGTATATCAAGACAGGAACTTTCTTTATTCCGGAATTGATGGCTCATAACTTCGATTTTTCATATCAAGTTTGGATATTCCTCGCCTGTGCCCTTGGTTTTGCTATCAAAATGCCAATGTTTCCGTTCCACACCTGGCTGCCTGCTGCTCACGTTGAGGCTCCGGTTGCCGGATCGGTTATTCTCGCCAGTATTCTGCTGAAAATGGGTGGCTACGGATTCTTGCGCTTCTGTCTACCCATGGCTCCGGCCGCAACGGTATACTTTGTGCCGCTGCTTCTGGTGATGTCACTGGTCAGTATTGTTGTTGGTGGATATCTGGCCTTGGGACAATCGGATATCAAGAAATTGATCGCCTATTCTTCAGTCGGGCATATGGGCTTTGTTACCCTGGGAATCTTTCTGCTCAATGACGCCGGGATCAAAGGTGCGATGCTGCAGATGCTCAACCACGGGATTACAACGGGTGCCCTGTTTATCCTGATCGGGATCATTTACGAGCGAACCCACAGTCGTGAGATTGCTGACAACAGCAAGCTGGGGATGTTCATGCCGATCTATGTCACCTTTTTGGGCATTTTCTCTCTGTCATCGTTGGCTTTTCCTGGAACCAACAGTTTTGTCAGTGAGTTTCTGGTGCTCTTCGGTGCTTTTGACAAGTTCCCACTGGTTGGTGCTGTTTCGATCCTCGGAGCAATTCTTGCTGCAGCGTATATGTTGCGCCTGATGCAAAAAATGGTCTGGGATGATTCCGATGGTCATGTGCCTCACGGAGAGCATGCAGAAGAGCGCAAGCGTATTCTCTTTGATTGTAATCCACGGGAAATCATTCAACTGGCGTTTTTAACTGTCTTTGTTTTTTGGATTGGTCTCCACCCAACGCCACTACTCGATATGATGGATAGCAGTGTTGCTCACCTGATTCATCAGATTGATGCTGGCAGTGTTATGCCGGATGCAGCACATCATGGTGAGAGTCATGCTCTGCTTGAAAATGCAGGCACTTGGATCAAGAATCTCTTTTAACTCAAGAATCGGATCAACTTATGTTAAACACGGTTTTTATGCCAGAAATTGCCCTGATGTTAACGGCCTTAGTTTTGTTTTTTATGACTTTGGGCAAATTTCGTACTGGTACTGTTCAGGCAGTGAGTCTGGTGCTGACCGCAATTACTCTGATTATTACCTTTGCCAGCCTTGGTACTCTGGGGCTGATGTTTTATGATGTCTATCAGATTGATGCCCTGTCTCAGCTATTCAAAGTCGTGATTGTTTTAGGTCTGTTTCTGGTTTTCTTCCTGGGCCGTGACTTGCTGGGAATTGAAGAGAAGTTACACACAGAATATAATATGTTCCTGACCATAAGTGCCTTGGGCTTGGTGTTTCTAAGTAGTTCGGTTGAGTTATTGACCATCTTGCTCAGTCTCGAAATATCATCTTACGCTCTGTATGTCGTCATTCCGTTTCGGCGTGGTCAGGGTCGAATCCATGTGGAAGCAGGAATTAAGTACATCCTGTTTGGTGCCGCATCGACCGGGCTGACTCTCTATGGGATGAGTTATATTTTTGGTCTGGCACATACCACCTACTTGTCAGAATTGTCAGAAAAAATGCCAGGATTGGTTGCAACGCAACCCTTGGCCGTTATAGCAATCATTCTGGTCATGG
>Ga0164318_10001511_pt1 | contig 20801 bp, 12 predicted proteins | sample GuaBasSedimGuay9_FD_113734 | JGI IMG/M metagenome (GOLD analysis project Ga0164318, IMG submission 113734) | Subseafloor sediment microbial communities from Guaymas Basin, Gulf of California, Mexico - Guay9, Core 4571-4, 0-3 cm | ecosystem: Environmental > Aquatic > Marine > Hydrothermal vents... | reverse complement strand
GACGGTTGTATCTCCCGTCATCAGTTCCGGAGGACTATTTATGACAATGGTGTCGTACATCATTGCAGTGACGGTATGGCAATCATCAGATACCGCTACCTCAAAAGTGTATACACCACTAGTATCAGGGAGATAGTAGACCCAACCAGTCGTTTGGTTGATGTTTCCCTCACCCGAGATTAGTTCAAAGGTCAATGGGACTGATTCGGGATCATCGGCATTCACCTTAAAAAACCTAGTTTCACCTGTAGAACAGAACTTCGCCGAATTGTACTGGTCTTCAAACAAAGGAGGTTCATCTGCAAAGATTACATACTTATGTTCCTCAATGCTCGAATCAGCTCCCGGACCAACAACCATGTACTTGACTATAAAAATACTATCGCCTTCGGGTAAATATGTGTAATACCCATACAGCTTGTCGCTAACCTCCCAAGAGAGTTCTCCCGGTCCGTCATAAATAGCCATACTAATTGATGGATCGCTCATATTGTCGAATTCGAACACAAGCGTATCAAATATGGCTTCACCAAGACAGACATAAAAGGTATCAACTGGGATGCACAGTGTTGTTTTGTCGTTGTCGTCACCACCAGGAGCATCATCGCTAACCCCAAGGGTACTGCCATCATCAGCAAATGCCATTGGCATTGCACCTACCAGTAACAATACAAGGACAAACTCTAAAATCCCTAAGCGTTTCATTAACTTCCTCCAAGGAATGACAGCGACAAGAATCGCTTATCTAATTTTAGCGACGGAAACAATTTCATCTCCGTCTTATATATAGTCTCTATAATAAGTAAAGGTCGCAGTAGTCCCTTCACCGCAATAATTAGCGCTTCTTGAGTCAGCGTCCTGTTAGTAGGATGCAGGTGGAAGTACTCAGAAGTAATGTAATTGTAACAACCAGTATCCATAATAATATATACCGTTCTACAATCTTGTCAAGAGCTATTGATCTGCCAGCATCTTAATGCAATAATCAGGCCAATTATTTAACTGCTTATGGTAACATTACTTAAGATTATATTTAAACAAATACTGCACTGGATTGTCACTTATATGAAGAACTATGGATAGATTGTGATTTGCTTTGCTCAAATAAATCCAAGAGGTTCCCTATAATGGACTATCTGTTTGACCCGTCTGGTTTTGACAATGAAGAAATAAAGTGTTATTTTAACATATATAGAGAGGAGAAACTATGATCTGTGGTTTTAACAGATATGTCTTTCTTGTGCTGATTTGCACGTTAATTCCCGGATTGACGGCAGCTAATAATAAGTACGATCTTCAGGAATCATTATCGAGTCAAAATAGTCCATTTTCTGCAATTCTCTTTGGACTTGATTCTTATTCACCTACAGTACTTAGCCAATGGCCCGTTCGTAGTGCTCTTCACGAAACAACTAAGCTAACAGCTGAGATCGAATCTGATGCAATCACTTGGTCTTTTATTTTTCCTGCTGGAAGTAATAGTGAACTTCTGTCTGGATTAAACCTGTGGATAGGCGGCATTCGCGGCGATGATACCCTTGTTTCTACAGCCTCTGTTTTTGATCTGACTGATGGTGTAATTACCCACTATGGACGAGAATTTTTACCTGCAGTAAACCCGCTTCATCTAAGTTCATCCCTTCCCATCAATATTGGAATCGGTAACGCCTTCCGCTCTGAAGTAGTGGACACTTTCACTAACTACTGGTCTTCCGGATGTCTACTACCTGTTTCAGATTACTTCGGTCGCCCTAATATGCCGTTGTATCTTAAAGTGATTCAAAAATCTTATACTCTTGATCACAATCCATTTCATAATATTGTCATTCTCGACTACACTATAACTAACATTGGGAATGAGACTATAACCGATGGGTATGTTGGCATATCAGGCAGCTCAGATATAGGAGCCAGACAAACAACTCAACCCCTTATCGGTGGACCTGATGATTTATGTGGTTCGTGGCGTGATCTGGGAATGATATACATGATAGATAATGACGGTGATCCAATCGGGACGCATTTTCAGGAAGGCTATAGCGCTGTTGACGCTCTCGGGCTTAAAGTACTGAAAATGTCCCCTCCTCCCACAGACACCAACTTCAATTGGTGGACAGAAGAATTCGGCCCCAGGTTGCGTCCAACACCAAGAGACCCATTCCGAGACTTCAATACTGGAGGTATAGGAGCTCCGGCAGGCGATGTAAATAAATATTATATTCTAAGACATCGTGAATGGGATTACGATCAAATCCAGACTGCTTTAGTTTCAGCAAACGATTCCGCGTGGATGCACCCCGATCAATCCATAGCGAATGAAATTGCACGAGGAGCTTCCACATCATCTCTCTTATCCCTTGGACCATTTGACCTTGAACCTGACAGTTCAGTAAGAGTGGCCTTTGCTGTTTTTGGTGGTGACTTTGTTCATATTGACCCTCTCAATAAGTGGAATCTAATTAATGGCGATTTCGAGAGGTTTTCCCGCCACCTGCACTTTGACCTTTTTCGACAGACAGCAACCGACCTGTCTGATACAATTCTCAATCCGAAAAATCCACCTACTGGATTCAGGGTTGTCTATCTATCATCTGATACGGTCGTATTCAACTGGGATCCCAGGATTTTTCCAGATATTATTGGAACCAACCTCTATCTCAAGCCTGTCGATGATTCAATGTTCATTTATCCCAATGTTGTTCCCCCTGGAATAGCGCCAGAAACTATGGGTAACACTATCGTTTCTGTCCCGGCGAGCAGCAACCGAGCAACAGTAACAGGACTTATCCCCGGGAAGCTCTATTTTGCATCTGTTTCACACGTCACTGAATCCGGCGAGGGATTATTGTGTCCGCCTATTGTAGTTGGATATGGCAATCATACTCTGGACCTGCCAGAGGTTCAACCAACAAGTGAGTTTGTGTTCCTGGATGAGTGGGCTTCTTCAATCATACTCTCCTGGCACAAATCGGAGCATGATTCGGTTCGTTATTACAAAATCTATAAAGTCCCAGATTCATTACAAGCCAACCACCGTTATCGTCCTTTCTTCACTTTGGATACATCTCTTTCGATTCACTCTCCTGTATATTATGGTGAAAACCAGGGTAATCCATTCTACTATTATCAAATGGAAGCATACGATTCTGTTCCGGCTTCTCAAACATATTACGTTGACAATCACCCCCTGCCAGGTGAACAGTATTGGATTACGGCTGTTGCATATCCCGGTTTCGAGTCCCCTTTCTCAATGCCTGTTGAAACAGCTACGGAAGTCTCCGCTATTAAGGACTTCCTTGTTATCTTGGGGACAACTCATTTCAGCCAGCACTATGTAGACAAGGATTCGTTATTCGCCTACTACCACCGCCTTATGGAGGGATATTCTTACGACCTATATGATTGGACTGACAGTAACTCAAATGTCCACAATTATCCAATTGGTTACCACACCGATTGGCTATATTTATCCCGTTACCGCATTATCATCGTAGAGGAATTTACGATACCGGCTGTGCTCACAGAGCCTACTGAGTCAACATATAAACCCTTGACACGAATCTTAAATTCCGGACGCGATCTTGTTTATTTCGGCACTCCACCTGGTAACGAACAACTAAATCTGATTTCCAATAAAACGACCTTGAAGTATGATAGCGAATCTTTTGAGTCCCGATATTTCAATCTTGATTCTACACTAATACGCCCATTCACAATATATGGAACTTATGAAGCTATCGATAGTCTGGCTGGCTTCACAGCCGCACAGCCTTTATCCGATTCTTTACCAATACTTCTTTTTGACACAACGGCTACCAGAACAACCGATTTCCTGAGCAATTTCTTTCAAGTAGATAATTGTCTTCCTATGACACCCGCTCTTATTCCCGATGAAAAAGCCGAAGTATTATATCTCTATCAATCAGCCTTTCCGGCGACATCGGAACTTCAAGGCTTTCCATGCGGACTGGTAAACCGACACCCAAATGCAAACGCCTATGCTTTCTCATTCCACCTCTGGGCAATGGAAGAAACTTCAGCCCGCGAGTTGATTGACTATATTCTAAACCACCAGGTTGCAGACAAGGCACATAAGGCGACTTCTTTCCCTAGCTCATTGCACCTGTACCAGAATTATCCCAACCCGTTTAATCCATCAACAACGATTAGCTATGAATTGGTAAAGTCTTCGCCTGTAACCCTGGAGATATTCAATATCTTGGGACAAAAAGTCACAACCCTGGTCGATGGAAAGCGACAGTTCGGACTTAATGAGACTATCTGGTACGGCAGAAACGATCGAGGTCGACCGGTTTCTTCGGGCATCTATTTCTACCGTCTTATCACAAATAACGATACTCAGACGATGAAGATGCTGTTGCTGCGATAGGGGCATCAAACAAGGGCGGGTCCGTCTTTGAACCCGCCTTCTGGCAGGAGCACGGGGCTCCTGCCCTACAAAAAAACAGTTCGCTCTCCCCTACTTATCCCCGCCCAGTATCACCGGCAGGGAACCGGCATCGTTGCCAATAATAATTACCTTTGTATTCGGCGATTCGGCTATTTTAAGAGTAGCCTCGATCCCTTTCCACTTCAACAGTGACGTAGTAATGCCCGCCGAGACAATCTTTTGGAAATCAGAAATTCCCTTAGCTTCAATCCGTTTGCGCTCTGCTTCCAACTTCTCTTTGGCAATTGTAAATTGCATTTTCTGCGCTTCCTGGTCAGCAGTCAGTTTGAAGTTAATCGCCTCACTGATTCTGGTCGGTATCTGCACATCACGCACCAGAATATCCTGAATCTCGATAAAATGCTTAGCCATCTCCACGGTCAGGCCATCTACGATTGCCGCCTTCAATTCGTCGCGCTTGGTCGAGTAGATTTCCTCAGGGGTGTATTTTCCTGCCACAGCACGAGCTATGCCACGCACTGTAGGGGCTACTTTCACATCGTAGTAAGCTGGACCAATGGTGACTTGCAAGGAATCGATCTTATTTACTGTTGGACGATACAGAATCGACATATCCATCCTGATCGTCGCACCATCAGATGAAAGGACCTGAATGGACTCCTTGCGTTCCTGGGTTTGGATCTTATAAACAATTATGTTATTCCATGGCATGTGCCAGTTGAACCCCTCGCCGTATATTTTCCCCATCTCGGTGCCCTCTCCGAATTTGCTGAAAAACACCCCTCTGTGCCCTGAGGGAACCTGTGTGCCGCAGCCAATAGTGCTCAGGGCCAGTAGCACCACCAACAAAATAGCAACCGAATGCAACGCCTTCATACCAGTACCTCCGTGTACAGTTAAGTTTATAGTTGTCTTAATATACTCTTGATGGTGGTAACAATTCAACAAAAAGTAGAGTAACTAATTGAGTTCTCTGGGAGGGACGCGGAAAGGCACACACCAACCATGCCAGTTGGTACCCATTGTATCAGGAGGCATACCACCAGGAATAAAAAATCGTTCCGTTTCCTGAAGAAAAAGAAGATTCCAAATGCGACTATTGTTGTTAGGTGTCTTCACTGTGTCAACATAATGAGAGCTATCCGAACGGTGCATCATCTGCAACTGGAAGCCTTCATTGGTTTCGGCTGATACCGTTTCATAATATGAGACATTAAGGACTCCATAACTATTAAGATATAATCTGAAACCATCTTCTATTACACCCAATTGGTCAGGTCTCATATAGGTATAATAGCTATAGCCGGGATAATCACGTGTTTCACCGGTGGTGATGCTCTCCCAGTGAATCATATACCGGAATTGTTCATAACCAACATTATCTCCCCGGAATACAACGCCATCCTCCGAGCGGACTTCCATCATCGCCGGCGATGCCGGCGCTCCACCGTTGTAGCCCCAGAGTTTCCAGCCAAGGTACGGTTTACTGTCATCGCCAACTTTTACAAAGTAGCCATAGCGAGTTACAAGTCGCTCATATGCTGTTTCTGCGGTATCTAAATCCGTCACACGAAGTGTCCGAATAAAGAAGCGATCATCGACAATTGCTTCAGCATCCCAATACAGACCATTCAAAGTGGGAGTGGAATACTCATGTGTGGCCCGATACCAGAAACGTCCAATGCTGTCATACTTGGCGGTATCGACGAAAAGTTCAAGCTCGATACTTCTTTGTATCGAATCTACAACCATCTTGTAGACGGCAGAGTCAAAGGGAATAGTATATTCGTCCTCAAGGAAGAGGTTATCTGTACGAAAAAGGTCGCGGCCTTCCTCCGTTTCGTAGATATAGCGTTCAATGATATCGGAATCCCGTACATAGGAAACTTCCTTTTCCTCGCAACCGATAAATGTTAGGAAACAAACCAAAAATAGAGCCACAATAACAAATGTATAGCGATTCCAATAATGGACGCCCAGAAAGCTTCTCATCTATTTTCTTTTCCTTTTCACATTGTTCAAATTTGACTTCATCTTGTTTATTTCGTCCCGAATAAGCATAGCGGTTTCAAAATCGAGATTGTCGGCAGCTTTTTTCATGGCTTTAAGCATAAACGCCAATTGGTCTTCCATGCTCATAAGAGCGAAACTGCTTGGTTTTTCGAAACTCTCTTCCTCAATCGTTTTGGTGTCGGCAAACTGGGTGGAGCGGAGTATTTCATCACGGGTCTTTAAGATTGTCTCCGGATTAATGTTGTGTTTCCTGTTATAGTCCATCTGCTTTTCTCGTCGACGGTTGGTCTCATCAATAGCATTACGCATTGAATTTGTGATTTTATCTGCATAGAAAATGACCATACCATTTTTGTTTCGTGCTGCTCGGCCAACAGTTTGTATAAGCGAACGACCGGAACGGAGAAAACCCTCTTTGTCAGCATCAAGAATCGCCACCAGAGCCACTTCGGGCAGATCAAGTCCCTCGCGCAACAGATTTACTCCCACCAGGACATCAAACTCCGCCAATCGCAGGTCACGTATGATACTGGTGCGGTCAATAGTCTTGATTTCGCTGTGGAGGTATCGCACCCTCAGTCCAGCGCGGTTCATGTAATCGGTCAAATCCTCCGCCATACGCTTAGTAAGGGTCGTTACTAAAACTCGCTCTCCACGCAAGGCGCATTCTTTGGTTTGCTGAAGAAGGTCGTCTACCTGTGTATCCAGTGGCTTGACAATGATTTCAGGATCAAGCAAGCCGGTAGGTCTGATTACCTGCTCGACAATTACACCTTCGCTCTTTTCAAGTTCGTAATCAGCAGGTGTAGCTGAGACGTAAATCCGTTCTTGAAGTAAATTCTCGAATTCATCGAAAAAGAGTGGCCGGTTATCCAGCGCCGAGGGCAGCCTGAATCCGTGTTCCACCAGCACTTCCTTGCGGCTTCTGTCACCTGCAAACATCCCCCGCACCTGCGGAATGGACTGGTGCGATTCGTCAATCATTGTCAGAAAACTGTCAGGGAAAAAGTCAATCAAGGTGAATGGCCTCTCCCCCTGCTTGCGTCCTGACAAATGGCGAGAGTAGTTTTCAATTCCTGAACAGTAACCTACCTCTTGAAGCATCTCAAGGTCGTATTTTGTGCGCATGTCCAAACGCTGGGCTTCCAATAATTTTCCCTGAGAACGAAACTCTATCAGGCGCTCTTCAAGCTCTTCCCGAATACTGACTATGGCTTCCTTAAGTTGCTCAGGTGAAGTCACAAAATGCTTAGCTGGATACACAGCAATTCTATCAAGCTCTTTGAGCACTTCTCCAGTCAGAGGATCAATCACCGTCAGACGCTCAACCTCATCACCAAAAAACTCAATGCGTATAGCCTTCTCATGGTAAGCCGGAATAAGTTCGATAGTATCACCACGAACCCGAAAATGACCACGAGTGAAATCAATATCATTACGGACATAGTGTATATCAATCAGCTTGCGGATGGCATCATCACGGTCTATTTCATAACCTTTTCTCAATAGCAAAAACTGGCGCTTGTACTCGGTTGGTGACCCGAGACCATAAATACAGGAAACAGAAGAGACAATAATAACATCCTCTCGCTCCAATAGTGAGGCTGTTGCCCGAAGTCGCAACCGGTCGATATCTTCGTTGACCTGAGTGTCCTTTTCAATAAATGTATCGGTTGTCGGCAGGTAGGCTTCTGGCTGGTAGTAATCGTAGTAACTGACAAAGAATTCAACAGCGTTGTTAGGGAAAAAAGCTTTCAGTTCTCCGAATAATTGAGCAGCCAGAGTCTTATTATGGGAAATAACCAGAGTCGGTCGACCCCAACGAGCAATAACATTAGCCATAGTGAAAGTTTTCCCGGATCCGGTAACTCCCAGCAATGTCTGATGTTTTCTGTGAGCTTCCAGTCCAGCTAACAGCTCCTCAATGGCTTGTGGCTGGTCGCCTTTGGGGGTGTATGTAGATTGCAGATCGAAGACTGAAGACGATTTTGTCTTGGGAATTGGATTGCTCATTATTTTCATTACCTTATAGACACCTAAAGGGATAATATATGCAATCATAACTGTCGATCAATTACAAACAGGAAATCGCTCAACTGTTAAATTTATTAATAAACTGTAATAGAAGAGGGAAACTATCGATTTATTTAAGCTTATACTTAAAACACTTAGCGAAAATATTTTATCAGCGCTTTGATCGAATCTCAGTGTTTTTTCGCTAACAGATACGAATCTCATCCATGATTGCGAATAATAGAAATTTATTGTATACTCTGATCGGAAGTGGATGCCGTCCGGTGGCGGTCCCGGCCTTCAAAGCCGTGTGGGGGGCAATCATGTTGTCCCCGGTGGGTTCGATTCCCACCCCTTCCGCTTTATTATTGATGGAAAACTCAACTTGTCACCTCATCCTTCGCTTTTTAGTTCCGGGTCAACATGGATAATAACCCGGGTAACATCAGCGAATTCACCAAGCAATCTGGCTTTCACATTTCGGGAGATTTCATGTCCGACGCGTACTGTAAGATCAGGATCAACAACTATGTGTAGTTCAACAAATATCTGCGTACCGCTATGGCGTGCTTTCATATCGTGCACCTGACGTACCCCCTTAACTCCACTTGCAGTTGCAGATAATTGCTCCAGCACTTCTTTGTTGGGGGCAGTATCTGATAATTCCCGAAACGCTGCCCACACCAGACTAACACCCACCTTAACTACAAAGAATGTAACAAAAAAGGCAGCATACGAATCAACCATATAGAAGTCATGATTAATGTAAGTAGCTCCTACACCAATCAAAACAGCCACCGATGTAAGAGCATCGGAACGATGATGCCAGGCATTGCCGATAAGAGCCAAACTTCGAAGACGACGCCCCACTACGATTGTATACCAATAGAGGCCTTCTTTCATAACAATACTAATTGCGGCTACATAAACAGCAAAAAGGCTCGTGGTTGATGGTTCGTGGTTGAAAATAGATTGAATAGCGTTGTATGCGATCCCAAATCCTATTGCAACCAATAGTATGCCGACTACCATACTTGAGATGGTTTCAATCCGGGCATGACCATAGGGGTGATCAGCATCCTCATGTTTGCGACCCCATTTAAGGCCCATGATAACCACGAAATCACTGAATAAGTCAGATAACGAATGTATTCCATCCGCAATCAAAGCCTGACTATTGCTGAGTACTCCAGCCCATAATTTGAAAACAACAAGAATGATATTTACGACTGATCCAACAGCGGTTGCTCTGAGACCGGAAGCTACTTCTCCGATTGTTGAATCCCCATTGTGGGGGAGCGGATTATCTGTGTTTATTCCTGTACTCATTGATAATTGCATCTTTAGACATTATCTTCACACTGAGCGCACAGCTATTTCAAATGGGTCATCTATTAACATTTTCCCTTCCACTGTATATGCTTCAGTACGGAGATAGTCGATGCTGTCCAGTTACTCTAATACCTGTTCCAGACTCCGGACTGAGCAAAACTGTTTAGCATTTCTTTTGTTTGCAACAAAGTTCAGGAAGAGATTCGAGTGACCGGGCAAAGAACTGAAAGCAATATTCTTAGTCACTAACCACTGTTTCTTCCTTCCCCAACGCTGATATAACTTTCTTGCGTCTGAAAAACCCAACGAAATCGTCAATCAGTGTATACACTACCGGTACCACAACCAGAGTTAGCAGTGTTGATGAGATCATACCACCTATGACCGCTCTGGCCATAGGCGCCCGCATCTCTGCCCCCGGGCCAATACCCAAAGCCAGCGGAAGCATACCGAAAACTGTAGCCAAAGCAGTCATTAAAATGGGTCGCAGCCTTATTGGACCAGCACTCAGTATGGCATCATTCCTTGAAACACCCTTAGCTCGCTCTTGCTTCACAAAATCAATCAGAAGAATAGCATTTTTCGTAACCAGCCCCATTAATAGCACAATACCTATCAGAGACACAATAGAGAATGATGAACCAACTAGCCCCAATATCGCTCCCACCAGAGAAAGGGGTAAAGAAATCATAATTGAGAATGGATCAAAGAAAGACTCGTATTGAGATGCCAGCAACAAGTAAATAAAGATAATGGATAAAATGAGGGCTTTGAAGATACTCGAAAATGATTCCTCCATTAACTCAGCTTCTCCTACAGGCTCAATCACATAGCCGGGGGAAAGATTCATTTGCTTTACATTCTCCATAACTTGTCTCGTGATAGTACCAACAAAAGCCCAACTGGCGATATTGGCATTGACCCTCACTTCTCGTTGTCGGTCATAGCGGTTGTACTGCCCAATTGAAGTGGTTTTCTCCAGATTGGCAACTCTTCCTAAGGGAATGAGGGGCTTTTTCCCACCCGGTAGCTCCTTGTCACTCTTTACAAGAATACGTTCTATATCGCTCATTGATGAACGATACTTCTTGTCAAGTTTTACTCGTACATCATACTCCTCGCTGTCCTCCTTGAATGTTGAAACAACTTCACCTTCAACAAGAGTACGAACAGTCGCAGGTATCTGGTAAAGATTGAGCCCAAGATCATCAGCTATGCGACGGTCAACATTAACATGAATCTCCGGTTTACCCTCTTCCATTGTATTGTCAACATCGGCTGTTCCGGGTGTTTCCCTGATGATTTTTTGTACCGCGTGAGCCAGACGTGTAAGTTCTTGTAAGTCGCTGCCACGAATTGACAATTCAACGGGTTTCTCACCGCCGCCTTCGCCTTTCTGATCAGCTACAGCAATACGTGCCCCGGGGATTTCAGCCAGCAGTATTCGCACTGAATCAACCAGTTGTCGAGCCGTTATCTCGCGCTCACTGCGATCAATAAGCTTAACTAACAAAGACCCATCAGTCACCGGATTATTGCCTACACCAATAGTTATAAATGTATTTTCCACTTCTTTTAGATTCCGAACTCGGGTTTCAGCTTCATGGAAACGTTTTACCGTCTCATCAAGGTTTGTGCCGGGCGGTGTGACCATAGATACTATAAGCTGGTTCTGATCGGAACTGGCCATGAATTCAGCTCCAACAAAGCGGGTCATAAAACCCGCCAGGGCAACAGAACCTAAAGCTGCAAGGATAACTACCCACCGCTTTCGCAAAGAGGCAGCCAGAAGGCGCTCATATTTTGGTTTAATACTATCAAATGTCCTGTTCCAGAAAGAAAGAATATTACGTAAAGTATACCACAAACGCAGAAAAAGTCCGGGGTCAGACGCTTTTTCTGTCTCCGAGTTCAACTTGTGCAGCCATCGCGAGGATAACATAGGTGTTAAAGAGAATGCCACAAAAAGTGAGATTAAAACAGCAAAGGCCACCGTTATACCAAATTCGAAGAAAAATTGACCGACCATCCCCTCCATGTACGCCACAGGCAGGAACACAACAACAATCGAAAACGTTGTCGCTGAAACTGCTAATCCAATCTCTTTAGTACCTTCAATAGCAGCCTTCATCGGTGGTTTGCCCATATCAATGTGTCGATAGATGTTCTCCATGACCACAATAGCATCATCGACAAGAATACCCACTGACAATGACAAGCCCATAAGAGTCATCATATTGATTGTAAAGCCAAGAGAATTCATGATTGTGAAAGTGGCAACGAGCGAAATCGGGATGGAAAGACCAGCAATAATAGTCGGGCGGTAATTCAAGAGAAACAAGAATATCACTAAAATGGCGAGAATTGTTCCAAGCTGTATGTTGAAAAGGATTTCGTGAATGGAATCTTCAATGAAAGTAGAATAGTCCTGGACTATCTCTATGGAAATATCACTTGGCAATTCTTCCTCAAGGGTTCCAATCACAGCTCTCACTTTTCGAGCCATGTCAACAGTGTTGGCGCCTGATTGCTTTGTTACCGTAAGCGATACAGCGGGATTCATATTGTAGCTGGAAAATGATCGCTGTTCGGCGACTGTATCAGAAACAGTAGCCAGGTTCTTGAGGTATACCGGTATCCCTTTCTTGTTCTTGACGATGATATTATCAAAATCGCGTACGCGCTCCAGACGACCCGCCATTCGTAATGTGTACTCACGTGACGATTCATCCACTCTTCCACCAGGTATCTCCAGGTTGGCAGCCGATATCGCTGTAGTAATGTCGTGAATACTTACACCAAACGATTCCATCTTTTCCGGATCCAATGCTACCAGAATCTCCCTATCCTGCCCGCCAATCAGATCAATGTTTCCAACACCCTGCACTGTTTCCAGTCGTTTTTTGATAACGTTTTTAGCTATCTCCGTTACCTCACGCACCGGACGTTCCCCTGATATCGCAAGAGATATAATCGGCTGAGCGTCCGGATCAAAATTCTGAACAAGAGGTTCTTCGATATCATCCGGCAGATTTACTCGAATACCTGCTACTTTCTCGCGCACTTCCTGAGTGCACTCAAATCCACCCTTGTACAATTCGAACTCAATGACTACCAGCGAAAAACCCTCCTGAGAACGTGAAGTAATATGCCGAATGCCGGATATTTCGTTGACAGCATCCTCAATCTTTTTTGACACTTCCGTTTCAATGGTTTCTGCTGCTGCTCCCGGATAGACCGTTTGTACTATGGTGATTGGAAAATCGACATCAGGGAAAAGATTAACCGACAGTTCAAAATAAGAAAATATCCCCAGTACCAACAAGGTACTGATCATCATGGTAGCGAAGACTGGACGTTTTACTGATATTTCAGAAAGCTTCATTATTCACCTGTGGAAGTACCGGTAATGTTAACTTTGACACCATCCTCAAGATAATCCTGGCCTAAAATTACTAATGTATCACCCGCGTTGATCCCTGATGATACAACAACCTGACCATCGACCTCCTGTCCCAGTTCTACTATGCGTTGCAAAGCTACCCCATCAACAATCACGTAGACAACATCTTTTCCTTCCAGATTCAATAGAGCTTTGCGAGGTATCGCTAAAACCCCCTCCAGTTGGTCAACTATCAAACTTACGCGAGTGAACATCCCTGGGGTAAAAAGATTCTGAGAGTTATCCAGAGTTGCCTCAACTTGATATGCTCGAGTTGTGGGATCAGCTGACCGAGCTACCGAAGTGACTATACCCACAGCACTCAAGCCAAGAGCGTCAACATTAATATTAACACTGTCGTTCAGTGAGATGAGACCGATATCTTTTGTGTTGATGCTGAACTTAGTCCGAAGTCTATTGACACTTGCCACTGTAGCTATTGTCTGACCAGCGCTAAGATAATCACCCTTTGAAACATCGATTGAAGTGACGGTACCGCTAATCGGCGTTGAGATATTAACAAGCTTACTGGCAGCATCGAAAGACGCCTTACGAACCTCGTATTCAGTGCGAGCAGCATCTGCATCCGATTCGCTTACGGCTCCTTCTTTATAAAGATAAGCCATTTTATTGTAGTTTTTCTCTGCATTCTTGAAAACTGATAATGCCTGCTGATAATTTGAACTGGGACCGGATTTGTCCAATGACACGATGACTTGATTTTCAGACACATGGTCACCTTCATGAACGTGGATTTTCTCTACAGCCTCAGCTATTTTGCAATAAATAACTGCCTGCTTTTCACCTTCCAGTGATCCGGTATAGGTTCTAATGATTTCCTTGTCGGTCGGTTGGACAATCTGAGTCATTACCGCTACGACTCGTTCTGAGTTTGTATGTTCTTCCGTATCGTTCCCACCGCAAGAAAGACACACCGCAGCTACAAGTGTAGCTATTGCTGCTTCCCAAAATATTTGTCTTTTCATATTCATTCTATTCCGTATTATTTTAAAGTGTACTTGCCTTCTTTAGTTGCGATTTAGCCTGTCTGAACAGGAACATTGCCTCAGCTTGAGCATTACGCGCATCAGTCAAAGCCACCTGCGCTGAGAGTACTTCCAACAGGATGCCAACGCCGGATTCGTAACGAAGATTAGCAATCTTGAGACCAGCCTCAGCTTCCGCAATATTAACTACCTGGATATCCAGGGCCTCTTTAGCTTGTATAAGGTAATCGTAGGCCTCTTCTACTTCAAGCCGGATGTCATCATGAAGTTGCTCTTGCGCAAGTAGTGCCTGCCTGTGATCCGCTTTCCTAATGCCAACCTCTCCACCACGAATCCCGCCCTGAAATATCGGGAAGGTCAGAGATAATCCTGCTGTCCACGATGTACTAGTATTGTCACTTAAACTGAAATCATCCGATACCGACTGCCAGTCATATGACAGGAAGGCTCCCGCTGATGGGTAGTAGTCTCCTTTTGCTACTCGAATCGCTTTCCTTCTCATGTCAACCATGTATTCTGACTGTCGCACTTCAGCCCGTGCAGAAAGGGCTACCTTAATATGTTCTTCCAACGACGGCATAGCTTGTAGAGAAGTATCCTCCACCTCTTCTATCAGCATTACTTCATTGTTCAAATCAATACCAAGAAACGACTTGAGTCGTTTCTCTGACAGGCGTACCTCTGACTTAACAGCCAGGATTCGGGGAAGGAGATTATTCTTTTCTACTTTCGCACGCAGTACCTCAAACTCGGAAACCATACCTTGCGAATACTTTTTTTCAATAACTTCGAGATTATAACTACTTGCTTCCAGAGCCTTTTCCAAAACAGATAAACGCGAGCGTTCCAAAATAGCTATAAAGAACAACATCTCAGCATTATATATTACTTCTACTTTAGATTGATCGGCGAGAGCTTGGGTATATTTTCTATAGTCCTTTGCAATTGAATAGGCAGCGAATACTTTCCCGCCTTGGAACAAAGATTGGCGCAAAGACAACCCGGCGCTGAAACTGTTCTTGTATCCGAACTGCAATTCCTTGGTTTCTCCTTCGGCTTCGAAGTAAGTTTTCGGAATTTTGAAACTGCGAAGATAACCGCCCGTTGCCTCAATCGTTGGAAAAGCTCCAGAGCGAGCTTTCGCAACATCCCCTCCAGCTTTAACAATCTCTTCTAACGCTGACAGATATGGGCGATTAAAAGCCAGTGCCTGATGTCTGACTTTGTCCACCGTCAGTTTGATTTGATTAGCGGAAACTGGCAAAGCTGGAGCGACAATTACCAACGCAACGCACAAAGCTATAACTCTTTTAAGATTTGCTCTGCAACACGAAGTTTTTAATAACAAAGTTTGTATTTTTTTTCTATTCATTTTGCTCTCTGTGCTTTCATGTTGTCCGACTTTTCTTTATTAAAAAGAGAAGCAAACAAGCTGGCTTGCTTGTCAAAATCTATGTGGGTTGGGTACATGAAGGCTCCCCAGCAAAGACCATCGTAGAAATTCACGGTCAGGATTGTTATTTGACGTATCATTTTTCTGGACCGGACCAGACTGGGATCAAGACAACGGTCGCAAAGCTTTAGAAATTCCTCATATCCATCTTCAATTGTCTGTCGTACCTGTTTTACTTTAATGACTTCCACCAGTAAGGACATATTGTACCTAGCCTTATGCATAGATGTACCTTCGTCAATTTCTTTCAAGTGTAGAATGAGATCGCCAGGTCTCAGACTTCCTTTTGGTAAATCACGGACACCGTCTTTATAGGCGTTGAGAATCAAATGTGTGAGTTCCAACAGTATCGCTTCTTTATTCTTAAAATGATGATACACAGCGCCCTTAGTCAAGCCTGCCCCATGAGCGATCTCGTCCAGTGTAGTGGCCCGGTACCCCTTTTTGTCAAAGAGTTTGTGTGCGGCTTTAAGCAACTGATAGCGGCGAGTTTCTGCGGGTAATTTCGGGCTCTGCTTAATTCTTCTTGTTTTCTTAACCTTCATAATATCCCTTACATACCTACCAGTCGGTATCTATGTACATATATATCGGGAAATGTCAAGAAATGTTTCAAGAATAATCAACTAACTACAGCCACTTTTTTTTGCGAAAGAAGATTACCAAACCGAGGACCACCATTAACATTATCCCTAAGGCAAAAAAGTACCCATATTCCCAATCAAGTTCAGGCATAAACTCAAAGTTCATTCCCCAAAGTCCCACAAGAAATGTAGGAGGGATAAACAGTACCGTAAAAATGGTCAGTACCTTAATGATAGCATTAGTTCTGGTTGAAATTGAGGAGTAATAAACTTCAAGAGATGAATTAAGGATTTCTCGGTGAAAATTTGATATGTCATCTATTTGCACCAGATGGTCATAGATGTCTGAGAAATATACTGACACTTTACTTGATAACTGCTGAAATTGCTCGCGCGACAAACGAGAAAGCACCTCTTTTTGAGGCATCACTATCCGTTTAAGGTGAACTATGTCTCTGCGTAGCGTAAAGATTGTATTAAGAGTCTCCTCGTCAGCCTCTCCCCCGAGAACGTCATCTTCGATCTGATCGATATCGTATTCAAGGATATCGAGCGTTGAGTTATAGTTATCTACAATATTATCAATAACAGCATGAAAAAGAAAATCAACCCCTCTACCCATCAACCTCTCGTCTCGCTCTGCCCGATGATAGAGATAATCAAAGATGCGGTGATCGTCGTAGTGTACTGTTACTAAAGCGTTGTCGATGAGAAACAGATCAATTTCCCCGATCTTTAATCCCTCTTCTCTGCCAATATAATCAACAATCTGGAACACTAGAAAAAGGTATCTATCATAATCATCAATTTTCGTTCGAGGTTTCTCTGAGATCACATCCTCAATTGCCAGAGGGTGAAATCGAAAATCATGTGTGAGAATAAACGATTCCTTATCAGTTGGATTGCACATGTCTATCCACACCACACTGCCTTCGGTTTTCACTATCTCGTCAAAATCCTGAATGCCCTCCATAACCTTGATATTCTCATTTGGCAAGTAGAGAAATGATTTTATCATACTCTCTCCTTGTCATCAATTAGAATGCCTTCTTCAGACACATGATCAAACAGCTCTTCGTCTTCATGTTTTTCCTTAATGTCACTTATCGAAACTCGCTCGCTGCGCAGAAAAGCAGCGCCAAAAAACCACATTGGAATAATGTCCAGTATATGCAAAGCCAACGCAAACATTACAGCATCGGACCTGTTTACCGAAAAAGCAGCCAATGAAGTGCTGACTGCTACTTCAAAGGTTCCAGCATTCCCGGGAGTGATAGGAACCATCAAGGCCAGAGTGTTTACAATCATAACTGCTGCTGCTGCTGCCAAAGGCAAGTCAAGATCAAATGCTTTGAATAGAAAAAAGACTACCAGCATATGTGCTGTCCATAAAAGCAATGACAATGATAACGATCCTGCCAAATGTTGGCTGGAACGAAGTAATTCAATGCCCTTACAGAAACTGCGGATAAATTTCTTTACACCAACATAGAGACTAGGCCAGTGAGATCTTAAGTGACTATGGCTGTATTCCTCAAGAGATTTGTGATAGTGCAGGAGGACATATAGACCAGCCATAAACATCAACGTGATAGCTGCAACAATCCAACTGACAGAGCGGTATTCTTCTGGAAAAACAAAAGCCAGTGAAGTCAGCATCAGAAAAATTACTAGCGTTATGGAATCGAAAAGAACCTCCAGAACAATCGTAGAGAAAACGAAGGTTTTACGCAATCCTTCTTTCTGAGCAAAAAGGAATATCCTGGCTAATTGTCCAGTGAGTGCAGGCATGAGAATATTCAATACCTGTCCAGCAGAGTAAAGCGTTAGGCTGCGACATATAGGAATACTCTTCTGTGGCGCAACAATTAGCTTCCAGCGTATGGCTTTGAAGGCTATGAAAACAGAAGAACTTATCAGGGCAAGGAAAATATATAGGATGTTAACGCGATAAAAAAGTGACTTCAACTCACTAAGGGATATATCTTTTACACAAAATGCAAGCAGAGCAACCGCAATAATAGTTCCCCAGAACTGTTTCTTCTTCCAAATCATAGTCGCTCATTCTTCTCCCCATTGCGATCGATATCAATAAAGATAGAACCCTAAAATATAAGTGTCAATTAAATAAAGGGAAAGTAACCTTTGTGAAAAACTATATTTCAGCCAGATGAGACTTCTTTATCCAACCACGCCGCTTATTTTCAAATAGTACATTGTAGTATTCGCTCGTCTCAGATAAGATTTCCACTACCAGACCTGGAGCACCCTCAAACTCGAGCTCGGCTCCCTCTTCCGGCCCTGATAGTACCTGGCTTTCGTTAGCAATCACCACCCCCCAACGAGTCAGGAAGTCAGTTCGATACTTGTAAGTAGTCAATCCTGATAGCCCCACCAAAATAATCAGAACAACTACGGTTGTTACTCGCAATAATAGGTTATTGTATCCCAATCCCAAACGACCCATCAATAATATGCAAGTCAGAACAAACAGAATTGAAGTTACCCATGCTAAAGTGTCAAGACGGTAAGATCCAACAAGAGAATCCATAAAGTTGTTGATTGGGTTAAGCTGCACTCCCTCCATCTGTACCCTGGAGAACTGTCGCACAAATTCAAGATTATTAACGATATCCTCGTCGGATGGCGCCAGTCTTAACGCTCGGCGATAATTGAGTACGGCTCTCCCTATATCACCGGACTTGAAATAAGCATTACCAAGATTATAATATAGCGCTGCTGATTCAATATCCTGATCGAGTATGACAAGATAGTTAGCAATAGCGGTCTCGAAGTTTTTATTTTCGAAGGCTTTGTTTCCTGCTGAAAACAGACTATCCGTAGCAGGTGAGGCTACAGTACTCACAGACATAATCAGCACGATAGTGGCTATAGTTACGAAACTACGCAAAACGTACTTCCTCCAGTCGGATCATTATCTGTTCAGCTGTCGATAGCAACTCCTCGATTTCCGCTTGCGTCGTAGAGGCGGGAGCAAATCGCCCATAGTCACACCTCTGCAAAATTGCTCCAATATCCCCAATTAATTCTTCATCAGCGGAGCGTTCTGCCAAAAGTTCACTGATGTTATCTGCCGTCAAGCCGTGCGGGGAAACATTTAACTTATCAGCAATATAAGATATCAGAGCCAGATGAACTTCGGCAAAGAAATCCCCTGCCTTATTGGGAGATGATAACGATTTAGCTTGAGCCAGACGCTTTCTTGCTGCTTTGCTTGCTTGCCGAGACCTGGCATAACTAATATCGGATGCCATACGTTCTCGTCGTCTTCGAACCAGAATCATCCCAGCCAGAACCAGTATCGGAAGTCCATTGACCATTAAGAACACAGGTGTTCTAATAATCAAACGTCCAATAGGCGTAGTCTCTCCAATATCATCCTTGATGTATCGGATATCCCGCGCATCACTGCTGATTATCAAACCAGGTCGAGTATATGGAACATCAGACGATGCAGCATAGCCTTCAGGTTTGGTAACTCGCAGATTTATGGATTTCGTAGTGATAGTTTGGTAACGATTTTCCGATGGAACAAAATAATTATACGAGATAGCTGGAATTTTCAGTGTCCCGGGATGTTTTGGAATGAAAACTTCTTCATAAACTTTAGTGCCACCGATGCGATCTTTGATCTTTGTTATGTTCTCGCTGCTGGAAGCACGGTAAATTCTAAACTCATCCAATTCAGGTATAACAGGCTCTGCTGCTGATTTAATATTGCCGGTTCCAGTGATGCGCAGCGTTAGAGTTACAGGTTGGTTGACTTCCACCTCACGTTTGTCAACTGAAGCACTGATCTTAAAATCACCAATGCTACCTGTAAAATCTGATGGACGACCCTTGTCAGGTAGAGGGCGAACATTTATTCTGATTGGCTCACTGTTGACAGCCACTTCCTTACCAGTGTTAAAGAAATCACCGAACATTCCAAAGGGATCCCTTCCCCTGCTACTTCGTGCAGGGACATTGACGCGAATTGTAGCCCGTCCGATCGTGAGATCGCCTGTTTGTGTCGGAAACACGGCATATTTCCGCTCAATAACTTTATAAATGCGATTGTTTATTTTTTGTCTGTAAGGTGCCTTGTTACCGAGAAGTTCCGTCCAGAAACCTGTGGTTGTAGGCTCCGAGAGTTCTGGACTTCCGTAATACTGTACAGCTACACAAAACTTCAAAGTGAGGGTTACCTGCTCATTGATGTACGGATTTTTCTTGTCAACAACAGCTTCTAAAAAATAGTCCTTTCCGCGACTGCTTGTCTCCGATGCTTCGTCTTGAAGCTGCGGCGATGCAGAGGTTCCAGTATTCAGCACAGTTAGTTCGACAGGGTTCCCCTTGTAGCGATGGCTGGCATAAACAATGGCAATATTGTCTATAACGTATGTCCCATGCTTGAGAGGCATTAGCAAATAGCGATAGGTAACAGAGGAACTGACCTGACCGTTGATAATGCTGAAATTGCTTGACCGCCCTTGAGAGTATACTTCGAATCCGGCTAGCGTCGGAATCTGGGGGTTGGGAAGAT
>Ga0164318_10001510_pt1 | contig 20810 bp, 20 predicted proteins | sample GuaBasSedimGuay9_FD_113734 | JGI IMG/M metagenome (GOLD analysis project Ga0164318, IMG submission 113734) | Subseafloor sediment microbial communities from Guaymas Basin, Gulf of California, Mexico - Guay9, Core 4571-4, 0-3 cm | ecosystem: Environmental > Aquatic > Marine > Hydrothermal vents... | reverse complement strand
CTGCCGGAATTCTCGCGCGATTCTTTGGAATCGTTACGCCAACCCTTGGAGGATGGTTTTGTGAGCATATCGCGCGCGGCAAAACATCTTCAGTTTCCTTCGCGCTTCCTCCTTGCGGCAGCAATGAATCCTTGCCCCTGCGGATATTTCGGATCACAGGATAAAGTATGCCACTGTTCAAGCTACCAGATTCAGAAATACCGCCGTAAAATATCGGGCCCTCTGCTGGACAGAATTGATATACATATAGAGCTTCAAAGTGTCAAGACAGACGATTTAATGAACCAAACCGCATCTTCAGAATCGTCAGAAGAAATCAAAAAAAGAGTTGAAGACGCCCGGAGCATTCAAAATGATAGGTTTAGCAGTGATAAGATATTCTTTAATTCCCAGATGAGCCATAAGCAGATAAGAAAGTATTGTATTCTAACGGATGATGCCAAAACGCTCCTTAAGACGGCAATAAGGGAATTGAGATTTAGCGCCCGTTCTTATGATAAGATTCTTAAAGTAGCGCGCACAATTGCCGATTTAGACAAGGCCAGGACAATAATTCCTGAGCATATTTCAGAGGCAGTACGTTACCGCAGTCTGGATAAGGATTTGTGGGTATAATATTTAATTGACGAAGAGTAATAGATGAAAAATCTAAGTAAGAAAGAATAGCCGCAGGATAAATTTAATGAATAAAAGGATAACAAAAGAACCAGCGGTCTTAATTCTGGCGGCAGGTTATATTTTGTTCTTTTCCCTTATCTCCATTCTTCGTTACCATACCTTTGACTATAACGACTTTGACTTAGCTATCCATACTCAGATAGTCTGGAACATTCTCCATGGCTCTATCCACAGCTCCATATTGGGCATATCCTTTTTGGGGAATCATATGAGTCTTATTCTATTCTTGATTGCTCCGGTTTATGCCCTATTTTCTACTCCCCTAACATTGTTATTGCCGCAGACTCTTTTTATAGGCCTGGGTGTGATTCCCCTGTATCTATTGGCCAGGGATATTTTAGCTAGAAAATTTGCTCTTTTGTTTTGTTTGCTGTATCTTCTCTACCCTGCGCTTCACTTCGTGAATTATTTTGAGTTTCATCCGGTATCCTTGGCTATGCTCTTTCTTTTGTCGATGGTTTATTATTTCGAAAAAGAGAAGTTTATCCCGTTTCTGTGCTTTATGTTTTTGTCTCTGTTATGCAAGGAGAATATTTCTCCCGGTGTGTTTTTCTTCGGCCTATATGTCCTTTTCTTCAGAAGACGCAGTTGGAAATGGAGCTTGACGCCGCTATTGATTACCGGCGTTTGGCTTATCCTGGAATTAAGGATTATGGCCTTTTTTAATCAGGGTATTATCGATTTTAACTGGCTATATAGCTATCTCGGCAGGACTATGCCTGAGGCGGTAATCGATATTTTTAGGCACCCTCTCATTGTATTAAAGTATATTTTTACTGAAGCGAATATGCGCTTTCTGTTTCAATTACTTCTTCCTTTAGCCTTTCTGTGTCTGCTGTCGCCAAAGGTATTGTTTATTGCTATTTCCTTCTTTCCGCAGCAGTTATTGTCTTTACGGCTGACAGACCACGTCATATATTACCATTATACTGCCAAGTTGGTACCTTTTTTATTCATTTCAGCTGAATTTCTGCCTAAACTTTCGTCAAGAAAAGAGGTTTACTCTTTTCACCACGTCTATATTGGAAAATATACTTTATCAGATACCGAATACGTCTTGCCCGAGGACGTTGAATATGCCTTGATAGATTTTAATGACTACTCAACCTTTACCAGTTTCTATTCGCCCCATCAATATAAGAATCTACAAAAGTTCTTTTCCAAAGGCAAATGGGGGCTGCTAACAGCTGCAGATAATATCACACTCTTTAAAAAGGGATATAAGAGCGGTAAAAAATTATGCCAGGTTTTGAAAGAGCCTTCGCTGCTCAGCTCTATGAAGTTTTTAATAGAGGATAGTGTTGCTATTCGGGAATACAAAATGAATATCATAAGCTGAAAGCTGCTTCAGACATTAAGCTAAGCTTTATTTGGGAATGTCTGCGCAAGGCAAATAAAGATTACTGGATAGCTCTGGGGTTACTGGACAGAGAAGGGAATCTTATTCACAATTTTAATCATCAGGTTTGCTATAGAATCTATCCCACCTACAGCTGGGCGAAAGGAGGTATCTTCAAAGAAGACATCCTGATACCTTTACTCTCAAGAGTTAAAATAAAGGAGGTCTGGCTGAAAATGGCTGTGTTTGAGCGCCTTCGGGATGGTCCAAAAAGAGGCTTCCTAAAAGCTGTAACGGTCAGGTCAAATCTTAAGAGGATATTTGACTATCAAAGAGGCTGGATTAATTTGGGTAAAATAAAGATAAATCTTGATTGAAGCATAAAAATGTTAGAGCGTGTAAACTGCAATTTGTGCGGAGCGAACCATTATAAAATTTTGTATAAAGGTAAGTCCCGACGTTACGTCGGGACTTACCTGATAACCCAATCTGAAGCAATCTCATCAGAGCGCATAGTGAAGTGTCTAAGATGTGGCTTAATATATATGAATCCCCGCAGAACCGCCCGCCAGCTTCTAACGGCGTATAGAAATATGGTGGATAGTGATTATGTTAAAGAAGAAACAGGCCGTAGAATTTCAGCCCGGACTGTATTAAAAAAACTAAGAAGATATAAAAAAAGAGAGAGCAGATTATTGGAAATTGGCTGTGCTGCCGGTTTTTTGTTAGATGAGGCCCGCAAGGCCGGCTGGGATGTATATGGCCTGGAGATATCTAAATGGGCGGTTGATTATGCCAGGGAAAGATTCAGCCTGAATGTCCTTTGTTCTACCCTGGAGAAGACGAATTTTCCCCCCGGGTATTTTGATGTTATCGTATTGAGTGATACAATAGAACACCTTACCGATCCAAAAGGAACTCTTTTTCAGATTCGGCCCCTCCTTAGCCCCCGGGGAGTCTTATATCTCAATACCCCCGACATCGGCAGTTTAATCAGCAGGGCGTTAAAAGCCGGGTGGTGGGGAATAAATCAGTTTCATCTGTATTATTTTACCAGAAGAACTCTCAGGCAATTGTTACAGGCAGCCGGATTTGAAGTGATAAGATGGGGGATGTATCCCCGGACATTTAGTTTATCTTACTGGCTGAAAAGAGTGGAAGGTTATGATAAAAAAATATTTAATCTCCTGAAATGGATGATCAGGCTGAGACTTATCGGAAACAGATTGGTTAAAGTTAATCTTGGCGACCAGATAGAAATTATCGCTCGCAGAAAACATAAGATGGTCTATTTGCCGGAATTAGAGAGAGATGAGATGAGAAAGAAGAAAGGGAAGATGAAGGTGATTGTAGTCTTACCGGCTTACAACGCTGCCAGGACCCTGCCTCAGACAGTAGAAGATATACCTAAAGATGTGGTAGACGAAATAATCCTGGTGGATGATGCCAGCCAGGATAGAACCGTTGAGATAGCAAAGAGATTGGGTTTGATTGTATTTCGTCATAATAAGAATAAAGGTTATGGAGCAAATCAGAAAACCTGCTATACTAAGGCCTTAGAACGGGGTGCGGATATTGTGGTTATGGTTCATCCTGATTATCAATACGACCCTAAGGCTATACAGGAGATGCTTGTTCCAATTCAGGCCGGCCGGGCCGACGCTGTGTTCGGTTCGCGGATGTTAAAAAGAGGGGCATTAGAGGGAGGAATGCCTCTCTGGAAACACAACGCTAATATCATCTTTACTGCCTTTGCCAATGTAATTTTAGGAACATATCTTACTGAATATCACTCCGGCTTCAGGGCATACAGTGCCAATTTACTTCGTTCGGTAAGATTTATGGATAATTCCGATTCCTTTATTTTTGATACGGAGATTATAATTCAGATTCTTGTTCACTATTTTAAGATTGAGGAGGTGCCTATACGCACTCGTTACTTTGAAGAGGCCTCGGTAATAAGTTTATGGGCTGGTTTTTGGTATGGATTAAACATATTTAAGGTTTTATTTAAATATATGTTACATAAAAGCAACATAGTAGGGTGTAAACAGTTTGAGTAGATTATAGGATTGTTGTATTTCGCAGCAGCCCGATAGTTACGTTAACCTCAGCCTTATCCGCCTTTCCTTGCCTGCGGCGTGGCGTGGACGTGAGCCCCCGTTGGTGGCGTGAGCCACGTTGCGGCAACGCCACTCACGTGGGCAACGTCCCACCTCACGGGGAGCCGCGTTGTGCGTGAGCACCGTTGGTGTAATCCCGTGATCACGTTATCACGTGAAACGGGATTCACGTGACGCCGCTCACGTGGTAAACGCGGGGTTCACCCTTTATCCTTACGGGCATAAGCATCCTAACAGGCACAAGCATCCTAACGGGCACAAGCGGGCAAATAATGCCTGCGAAGCGTGCATTATTTGGGTTAAAATACAGCTTATTTTTTAAGCTTTTTATGCGTTCTCAGAACAGACTCTATCAATGACAATCCTTCTTCAAAATCACTGCCTTTATAGAATACTCCTGATATCTCGTAAGGCTGCATTCCTTTTATTCTTTGAGGGTCGGCATACGCGCTTATAATTATAACAGGAAGCTGTTTATCTATTTTTCTTATCCTTTTTAATGTTTCGAATCCGTCCATCACAGGCATATTTAAATCAAGAAATACAATATCAGGTTTATTAGTATTAATAATTTCAAGGGCTTTCTCCCCGTTTTCCGCCTCAAAAACATCATAGCCTTTAGTCTTAAACCAGAAAACCATCGGCTGCCTGAAATCATTTTCATCATCGACCATAAGAATCTTAACTACTCCGCTCATAATTTCTACCTCCATTATTTTGGTTATTCTCCATAGGCAGCGTGAAGATAAATTTGGCTCCGTAACCTTTCTCGCTCTCTGCCCATATTTTACCATTATGAAGCTCTACTATCTCTTTGCATATTGAAAGGCCAAGCCCCGTGCCGCTTATATCAGTTGTGCTTCTTTCCCCTGTTTGGTAGAATTTATCAAATATTTTATCAAGATCTTCTTTATCTATTCCTACTCCGGTATCGGCTACGCTTATTCTAATCGCATGGAAATTCGGGTCTTTGGCAGCCCTAACGGTTATAGCTCCGCCTTTCGGCGTAAACTTAATGGCGTTACCTACCAGGTTAGTAAGCACTTGTATTATCCTTGATGGATCTATATTTATTAGCGGTAAATTGTTTTCTATCTTTGCCTCAATAGTTATTGATTTTGTCTGCACCCAAGTATTGAATATGTCCATAGATTCATTTATTATATCTTTTATAGAAGACGGCTTGCGCTCAAGTCTCATTTTGCCCGCTTCAAGCTTTGACAAATCCAGCAAGTCATTAATAAGGCGTGATAATCTTTTTAGATTACGCTTGGCTATCTGCAGAAATTGTTCTTGTGTTTCAGAAATAGGCCCTGTGGATTTAGATAAAATCAGCGATACAGATTTATCAATTGCGACAAGAGGTGTACGTAATTCATGAGATACACCGGCAATGAAATTTGATTTCATCCTGTCTAGCTCTTTCTGTTTGGTAACATCACTTAAGACAGATACCATACCGACAGTTTTGCCATTTTCGTCTTCTATAACAGCGCTGCTTGCTCTCAGTATTCTTTTAGTTTCGTCTTCCTGAGTTGCAAATTCTATCTCTTTACCTTTATTTTCAGGGGACGACTTTATAAGTGATATTAACTGTTCCTCTTTTAGCCCTTCTGTAAGGTTTTTCCCAATTTTCTCTTTTTTCTGCACGTCTAATAACTTCTCTGCTGCCGGATTCATCATAATTACTTTACCCTGAGAATCTACTACAACTAACCCTTCAGCTATACTTCTTATTACAGCCTCGGTATCTTTCTTCTCAATAATAGCTTTTTTATATTTTTTTATGGCTATCTCTTCATTATGTTTTTTTTCTTCAATTACGGCATTGTATTTTTTGCTTATCTCCTGAGCCGTCATTGTTATCCTTTTTTCCAGTTCCTTGTTAAAAACATGGGATATTTTTTTGCCTATCATCTCACTTTGGGCACGTGAACGTACGATAGGCTCTATCTCCTTTATGAATGTATTTTCTACCGGGCTATATGATGCAGAAGTTCCGGAGGCGTACTGTTCTTTAATAGTTCTTTTGCCGCTATTGGCATTACCTTGGGATTGGAGGGTGGCAAAGTAAGCTAATATAAGGGCGATAATTACTCCTATTATTGCTACTATTACATATATTGAGGTTACTGAAGACATCTTGTTTTCATATGATAATTGTAGTTGTAAATATTACAATTTTTTTACAGTATTCTCCCATTTTCTCCTAGATTCAGCAACTGCTGTATTTGAATAAAGCCGCTTTCTTCCCAGATTCCACATTTGATTTCCGGCCGCATATGCAGATATACAAAAAGGGCATTTGTCTATGGATAATTTTATCGCTTTATCGGTATTTTTTCAAGTTTTTCAAGAGTTTCTTCTTTAACAATACAGGTTCCAAGATGCGTGTTGTAATATTTGTCCCGTTAGAGAAAGCCGCCGCCGCCCCGTTGGAAAAATTCTTTCTAATGGGGCAAAAAACAAAGCTTTCTAACGGGGTTTACAGAGAACAGCCGGATTGTTAATCTTCCTTGATTAGAGGTATATTTAGTTTTATAATATACTACAGTTATGGGCGGATTTTGGCACGGTATAATTACTAATAAAGTACTTTGGGTTACTCTTCTGAGCTGGGCAGTAGCCCAGGGCATGAAAATACTCATAGGACTTCTGCAGGGCAAAAAGTTCAATTTTTATTGGATTTTGAGGACCGGCGGCATGCCTTCTGCTCACAGTGCAGCAGTGTCGTCTTTAGCATTTTCTTTGGGAAAAGAAATGGGTTATGCTTCGCCGGCATTTGCTCTCGCGGCAATTTTAGCGCTTATTACTATGTTTGACGCCCAGACGTGGCGCCGTTCCATTGGCGTACAGGCGCGCATGCTCAATTTGATTATGGATGATATTCAACAAAGGAAGAAAATAGAAGAACAGAAGATAAAAGAATTAATGGGGCATACTCCTGTTGAAGTTCTTGTAGGTGCGATTATCGGTTTTATTATATTTCTAATGTTTTATATTTAGCGCTGACGCTTCGCGTTAGACACAGATTAGCACAGATAAAAATATACCCCGTGAGTCCTTCGGACAACGGGGCAGGCAGATTGACACAGGTTTCTTATAACTTTGAAATTATCAATGTAAAATATCTGTGACCATCTGTTCCCTTTTCTGTGTTCATCTGTGTTAAAAAAGGAGGTAACGTTGAAAAGAAATCTATTCATTATTTTAGGAATAATTATTCTTATCTTTATAATGTTGTCTGCATTGTTGCTGCCAGGAGGCCGTTCTAAAAATAATGTTTCCTTCAAGGCTCTAATTGCTCAGGCGGATGCTGCTTTCTCGAAAGGTGATTTCACCGGCGCGCGCAGTGCTTACGAGCGAGCCTTGAATACAGCCGGGGATCCTGCGGTGTTGAATAAGGTAAAAAATAAGATAGAAACTTTGAATATCGATATATTATTTTCTCCGATAATCGACGATTGCAGTGTAAGATATATTGTTAAACCCAAGGATACTCTTATTAATATAGCACGCAAATTCCATACTACAGTTTTTCTTATTAAAAGAGCCAACGGTTTAAAGAGCGATATTATCCATCCGAAGCAGAAACTTAAAGTCAATACATGCAAATTCTCAATAGCAGTAGATAAATCACAGAATCTGCTGTTTTTAAAGAGGAACGATGAGGTTATAAAAACATATTTAGTTTCGACGGGTAAAAACAACAGTACTCCCGTGGGAAAGTTTAAAGTGGTAAACAAACTTAAGAATCCTGTTTGGTTTAAAGCCGGGGCAGTCGTTCCTCCTGATAGCCCCGATAATGTCCTAGGAACGCGGTGGATAGGTCTAGATGCTAAAGGGTATGGGATTCATGGTAACCGTGATGAGAACGAAATTGGCAAACAGGTTACTCAAGGGTGTGTCAGGATGAAAAATAAAGACGTCGAGGAGCTATACGATATTGTTCCCATTGGTACGGAAGTTATTATAGTGGATTAATCTTTGGTTCCAGCCGTTAGGGAAGTTGTAAACCCCGTTAGAGAACTTTGTTCTTTAACGATCCGCGGCGGCGGCTTTAAACCACCGTCGTCTTCAATCGGTAATGATCACCGATTGAAATCGGTGGCTTTCTCTAACGGGGTAAAAAGGAGTATGTATTGTGCAAACGTGGGATTTTGAGAAACCTATAGTAGAATTGGAGAACAGGATAAAGGGGCTGAGGGAGTTTTCTATCGAAAAGCAGGTAGATTTATCTGCGGAGATAAATGATTTGGAAAATAAATTGGGCAGTCTTAAAAAGAAGGTCTATTCAAATCTTAATTCCTGGCAGAAGATACAGATTGCCCGCCATATCCAAAGACCTACCACGCTCGATTATTTAAATATGATAATGGATGATTTCGTGGAGCTTTCCGGAGACCGCCTTTATAGAGATGACAAAGCGATAGTTTGCGGTCTGGCTAAATTCAACGGCAAAAATATCGCAGTGGTTGGCCATCAGCGCGGTAAAGATACCAGAGAAAATCTGGAAAGGAATTTTGGCTGTGCTCATCCCGAAGGATACCGTAAAGCAATGAGGGTTATGAAATTGGCAGAGAGATTTAGGCTGCCCATTATTTCTTTTATTGATACGCGTGGAGCATACCCCGGAATAGGCGCTGAAGAAAGAGGCCAGGCGCTCGCTATTGCAGAGAACATTCGGGATATGTTCGGAATTAAGGTTCCGATTGTTATAGTAGTTATCGGAGAAGGCGGCTCAGGCGGAGCTTTAGGAATTGGGGTAGGGGACAGGGTCTTGATTATGCAGTACGCGTATTATTCTGTTATATCTCCGGAAGGGTGCGCGGCGATACTCTGGCGTGATTCAAAGATGGCTCCTCTTGCTGCTGAAGCGCTCAAGTTAAGCAGTGAAGACCTTATTTCTTTAGGCATTGTTGATGAGATTATTCCTGAACCCGAGGGCGGAGCTCATCGGGACTACAATAAAGCAGCAGAGAACCTGAAAAACGCAGTTACTAAACATATGAGCGAGCTTCTTGATGTCCCTGTGGATGAACTGTTGGATAAAAGGTATGAGAAATTCAGGAGTATAGGTGTTTTTTCTGAAGAGTCGTCCTTTGGCGAAAAGAAATGATTCAGAAACTTATTATCCTAGGTTTTCTTAAGAGACATTCCGCTTCAGGATACGACCTTAAGAAATTTATAAAGGAGGATTTGGGTATATTCTCCCAGCTCAATAACCATTCTATATACTATCCTTTAGGGAAAATGGAAAAAGAAGGCTTAATAATTAAGAGGGAGGAAAAAGGCGGAAGCCATGTCAAAAAGTATATGTACAGCATTACGCCTAAAGGAGAAAGGGAATTCTTGAGGCTTGCCAGGGAAGCGCTTGTTTCGCAGCGCAGGCCTTTTATTGAATTAGACATAGCGCTTTATTTTCTTCCGTTTCTTGCCACAAACGATATTATACCTTTTCTTAGGCTGCGTTCGAGATTTATTGATAATGTGAAGCGCTGGCTTACGGCTAAAGAGAAAGAGTTAAAAGGCTATCCGCCCAACCTTACACTATTGCTGAAACATCATCATAAACTGGCCGATGCAGAAAAGGAATTTATAGCCGATATAATAGGAACTATTAAGCGTTCCGGCGGTAAAAAAAGGAGAGCGAATGTTAGCTAAGAAGGTCCTTATCGCTGACGACGAAAGAGATTTTGTTACTTTTCTGAGCGTTGCCTTAAAGAGAGAAGGATTTGATGTCTTTACTGCTTTTGACGGCATAGAAGCTAAGGAAAGAATCGAAGAAGACAGTCCTGATATTGTTATCCTTGATTTGATAATGCCTCATTTAAATGGGTGGGAGGTGTTAAAGTGGATTAAGGAAAAAGAGCGTAGAATACCTGTTATAATTCTTTCCGCAAAGGATGATTTTGACGATATCAAAAACACTTACAATCTTAATGCCGATTATTATATGACTAAGCCGGTAAGTGTAAGAGATATTGTCAAGGGGATAAATACGGTAAGCGCTCCGGGCACTTTTAGAAGCTTATGAAAAGCAATAAGAAAATATCCTCTTTAAGCAATATGAGCCTAAAAAGGAGGCTTTTTGTCGCTTTTATATTTTCTACATTTTTCCCCGTAACCATACTTTTTCAGTATTCAGTAAATTCCTATAAGATGTCTCTATTGGCTCTTTTTGCGGTTGTGTTGGTAATCTTTGTAGGGTGGTGGTTTATATTTGAGGTATTTTCATCGATTATAAGAATTCATAATAGAACCCAGGATGCGTTACAGCACATAGAAGAACGGGGTCAGCCGCAGAACATAGGCGTAAAGAACGAAGTTGAGCGCCTGGATGTAGTGTTTAACATGCTTTCTTCAAAAGTGAAAGAGAGTGTAGAGGAGTTAAAGGCAGTGAATTCAAAGACGGAGGAGTTGAATAGAGCGATTGACCAGAAGGTTAAAATTCTTTCTTCTATACTCGACGCTAATGTTTTGTTTTCAAAAAGTGCGCCTACAACTGAAATATTACAGTTTCTTACTGAAAGGTTGAAAGAAATAATTCAGGCGAAGATAGTGATATCTTTCTTTGGGATAAAAGAAGGGGATGGGCGTCTACAGTTTTATTATGGGATAAGTGAACGCGTTGCGGCATCTCTTCTGAGCGAGGAGAACATAAAAGAATTAATGGAAGTTAAAAGCATTGTGGTGGTAGATAATAAACATAAAGAGAGAGACCCCTCGTTTATTGCCGGTGCGACCGGCATTAAGAATTTTATCATAAATCCTGTATATTTAAGAGAAGAGATTGTAGGGTTTATTATTGCCGGAAACAGTATGGACGGTTTCAGTTTTCCTTATGATATAGGAGATATCTTTAATCTTTTCTCTTACAATATGAGTATTATATGGGAAAGGCAAAGGCTCTATAAGAGAGTTGAAGACTTAGAAATAAATGATCCTTTAACCGGGCTTTATAACGAAGGTTTTTTCATTAATCGCCTGGATGAGGAGATAAAGAGGTCAACAATTTATCAAAGGCCGTGCGGCCTCATAGCCGTAAAAGTAGCTAATTACAACGATTATAAGGAAAATATTGGTTTTATCGAATTAGAAAGGATTTTAAAGAAATGTGTTCAGATATTCAAGGAGAACTTAAGGCCGATAGATATTTTAGGAAGGGTTAAAGAGGATACCTTTGGCGTAATCGTAATCGAACGTAACAGAAGGCAGTCTAACTATGTAGCAGCAAGGCTTAAGGATGCGCTTTATAGTTTTATGGAGGGGAGCCTTTCTTTCGCGCCGGCTATAGAAGTCGCAGTTGCAGAGAGCCCTATTGACGGAGCAAGCGCCGCTAAATTGCTCGAGTGTATTCAGCAGCAGTTTAAAACAAATGAGATTTAGAAGAAAGAAGATAGATAAATTACTGGGGGAGATACTGGTTGAGAAGGATATTATTACTCCCCAGCAGTTAAGAGAAGTACTTGACGCTCAGGCAAAAGAAGACGGCCTTATCGGAGAAATCATTGTTAATAAGAAATTCGCGACTGAGGAAGACATCGCCCAGTGTATATCTTTTCAGTATGGTTTTCCTTTTTTGCCATTGGAGAATTATGATATTCCTATTGAGGTGGCTAAGATTGTTCCAAAAAACGTCGCACAGCATTACTGTCTTGTGCCAATAGATAAAATCGGTGATACTCTTACAGTGGCGATGGCTAATCCTTTAAATATGGAGGCAGCCGAAGATTTAGAAGACCTTACTTCTTTAAATATACAGATTTTTGTAAGCACATCCTCTGATATAAGGGCGGCCATAGAGCGAAGTTACAAGGAATAGTTACTCTAACTTTGCTTTCTAAAAACAAGTCCATGGATAAACACAGAAAAGATTTTACCCGCCTTTTAGTAGAAAAAGGATTAATAAACGAAGAGGAACTTAAAAGTATTCAGGAGCTTCATGCAAGTAAGGGAGGTTCCTTAAGTGAAATACTCGTAAAATCAGGTTATGTAAAAGAAAAGGATTTGGTTATTTTTCTTTCCACTTATCTTTCTATCCCTCCCATAAAAGTTTTGAGTTTAAGAATTCCCCGTGAAGTAATTCAGGTAGTTCCCAAAGCTACGGCAAGAAAATATACCATTCTTCCTGTAGGCAGAATAGGTAATGTTCTTACCGTTGCAGTGTCCGACCCCTTGAACGTTGTTGTTTTTGAAGATTTAGAGAGAATTACCGGCTGTGAAATCAATCCCGTTATCGCTTCTCATTCAGAACTTGAACAGGCGATAGAGGTTTATTACAAAGAATCAGTTACAACCGCGATAGAAGAGATTATTCAGGATTCAGAGTCAGCATCTATAGAAATTATTAAAGAGGAGAAAAAAGAAGTTAAAGATGTGGATATCTTGCGCTCGATAGACGAAGCCCCCGTTATAAAACTTACCAACTATATTATGAGAAAAGCAGTTGAAGAACGGGCTTCTGATATTCTCATTGAGCCCCTGGGGGATGCATCTCGGGCGCGCTACAGGATAGACGGAGTATTGAGAGAGGCTGATACATTTCCCAAAAAGATGCATGATTTTGTAATTTCACGTCTTAAGGTAATTGCCGGCCTCGACATTACAGAACACAGGCTTCCTCAGGACGGACGTTTTAAGATGAAAATATTGGGTAATGACGTAGACTTTAGGCTTTCTGTGCTGCCTTCCACTTTGGGAGAGAAGGCCGCTTTGAGAGTTCTTGATAAATCATCAGGGCTGTTGGACCTGAGCTTTCTTGGATTTAGTAATGATTTTGTTAAACAGGTTCAGGCAGACGCCCTTTCCTCTTTCGGTATGATTCTTGCCTGCGGACCAACAGGAAGCGGTAAGACCACTACACTTTATTCCATCTTAAGGTATATATATACCCCGCAGAAAAACATTATTACTGTCGAAGACCCCATAGAGTATCAGCTTGAGGGGATAAATCAGGTAAATGTTAATTACGAAGTGGATTTAACGTTTGCCTCGGCCCTGCGCTCTATCTTAAGACAGGACCCGGATATTATCATGGTGGGAGAAATACGTGATTTTGATACTGTAGATATCGCGATAAAAGCGGCTTTGACAGGGCATCTTGTTTTGTCTACTCTTCATACAACCACCGCTCCCGGAGCCGTAACAAGGCTTATAAATATGGGCGTTGAGCCGTTCTTGTTATCTTCTACTCTTATTGGCGTAGTTGCCCAGAGGCTTGTAAGAAAGTTATGTCCCCGATGCAAAGAGAAGGCTAATCTTGATGCGAAAATAAGAGAAAGGTTCAGAATAAAAAAAGATGTAAAAGTTTATAAACCTAAAGGGTGCAAAGCCTGTAATAATCAGGGATATAAAGGGAGAGTCGCTTTAGGGGAGTATTTACATATGGATACAAATCTAAAGAATATGGTAAGTGAGTCCGAAACAGAACACGCTATAAAAAGATATGCCCGGGAGCACGGAATGCGCACGTTAAGAGAGGATGGGATATTAAAAGTAGAAAACGGCATTACGAGCCTGGAAGAAGTGCTTAGGGCTACCGCGGGAGATGAAGATAGAATATAGAGGTAGAATTTGTGAGCTATAAACAATAATATAAATAATAAGTATGGAATCATTAAAAGAAAGATTTATCAAATATCTAATTGAATATAAGAAGCTAAAGGAAGAGGATTTACGCAATATTGCTAAAGATTCGCCTGCATTTAACGATTTTAGGTCAAATTTAATAAAACATAATTTAGTTAAAGAGGAAGATATACTTATCGCGCTATCCCGCGAATATAGAATGCCGTATCTGGATTTGGATAAATACCGTCTCAACAAAGAGAATAAAAATTTGATATCTCAAGATATAGCTTTTCGTTATAAAGTTTTGCCAATTTCTAAAATAGGAGATGTCCTAACGCTTGCTACCTCCAATCCCCTGGATGTTATAGCTATGGACGATTTGAGAATGACAACATCTTTTAAAAGAATTGACCTTGTTTTAGCGAGAGAAGATAAAATAATGAGGTCTTTGCACGATCTGTATACAGAGGCCAATATTACTTCTTTTATTGATGAGCATAAAGAGGAAGGAGACGTTTCTGTAGAGGTAAGAGGCGCCGATGAAGGAAAGGGGCTGGAGAGCCTCGTCAAGGAAAGTAAACTTCCCCCCATAGTGAGGGTAGTTGATTTGGTTGTTTATGAAGCTTTGCGCCGAGGAGCATCCGATATTCATATTGAACCGACGGAATCCGGTTTGGATGTAAGATACAGAATAGACGGGGTTTTGCATAAAGGGTTGAGCTTGCCGCGTAAGAATGAGAATGCCGTACTTGCGAGGCTTAAGATAATGTCTTCTTTAAATATTACTGAGTTCAGGGTTCCCCAGGACGGCCGTTTCAAAGTTAAATTTCAGGGCCGCCAGATTGACTTTCGAGTATCAAGCCTTCCTACGCAGTTCGGCGAGAAAATCGTTTTAAGAATACTTGACAGAGAAAGCCTTTCGGCAGGAGTAAAGAAACTGGGGTTTTCGGAACAGCCCCTTAAATTATTTGAGAGGGCGCTTGAGTCTCCTTTTGGGATAATACTTGTTACAGGCCCAACAGGAAGCGGGAAATCCACCACACTTTATTCGATAATTAACCAGTTAAATACTCCCCAAAGGAGTATTATTACTATTGAAGACCCTGTCGAATATCAGATAGAAGGGATTACTCAAATTCAGGCCAGGCCCGATATTGGGCTTAGTTTTGCATCGGCGCTTAGAAGCGTATTACGGCAGTCTCCCGATATAATTATGGTGGGAGAAATACGTGATGCCGAGACTGCCGATATTGCCATAAAAGCGTCTTTAACCGGAGAGCTGATATTTTCTACTCTCCATACCAATAACTCCGTAGGTGCGATTACAAGGCTTATTGATATGGGCATTGAGCCTTTTTTGGTTTCTTCTTCTTTAATTTCCGCTACTGCCCAGAGGCTTGTAAGAAAACTTTGCCTGAAGTGTAAAGTTAAAGAAAAACCTGATAATGTACTTCTTAAAAGATTGGGTATAAATGTGAAGCTGAAAGAGTTGTTTCATCCCAAAGGGTGCAGTTATTGCCACAATACAGGGTACCGCGGCAGAACTGCGTTGTTGGAAATTTTACTGTTTGATGATACAATTAGAGAAATGGTAGCAAAAAGGTCTTCAGAGGAAGAAATTATAGAATACGCGAAGAAGAAGAAAATATTCTTATCTTTAAAAGAAGACGGATTAACTAAGATTATTGACGGGGTAACAAGCTTAGAGGAAGTGTTAAGAGTCGCAGGATAAAAAATAAGTAATAACAATGGGCATTTTTTCTTATACGCTAAAAGATAAAGAAGGCAAGGTAATAACCGGCCATATAGAGGCTGATAATAAGAATAAAGCTCTTGAGCATCTTCATGCCCAGGGCGGTATAATTCTTTCTCTTAAAGAGACTAAAGCGAGGGGCAAGAAAACAGCTAAGAGCGGCAAAGTCAAGATTGATGAGCTTGTTATATTTTCACGTCAGCTTACCACTTTAATAGAAAGCGGAATACCTATTGTCGGCGCGCTGGATATTCTTCGTGAGCAAACCCAGAACTTATATTTTAAAGGTGTTTTAGCCGCTATTTTGAAGGATTTAAAAGAAGGTTCGTCTTTCGCAAGGTCAATAACGAAATACCCCCGCATTTTCCCCGAGATTTATGTGAGTATGGTGGAAGCCGCTGAAACCTCAGGCAGTCTTCCTCAGATTCTGGACAGGCTTTCGGTATATCTTGAGAAAACAAGTGCTTTAAGAAAGAAAGTCATCTCGAGCCTGATTTATCCCGCGATTATCTTTACGATGGCAATATTAGCGACAAGCTTTCTTGTCTTTAAAATAGTCCCTACTTTTGCCGAGATGTATAAATCGTTAGGAGCGCGGCTGCCGTTTATCACCCAGATTTTAGTAGGTTTTGCCGAGGGAGTCAAAAAGAATATAATTTTTGTGCTGGTTATTTTAACAGTCGTTATTTTGGTTTTAAAGAAGTACATATCTACCCCCAAAGGGAAAAAGCAGTATGATATGTTTCTTCTTAAGATACCGGTTATAGGGGAAGTGGTAAAGAAAGTAAGTATCGCGCAGTTTGCGCGGACATTTGCGACGTTAGTAAGAAGCGGTGTAGCAATAGTACGTTCTCTTGAGATAGTCGGCAAGACCAGCGGCAACAAGATAATTGAGGAAGCTGTCACAAAGGCCCAAACCTCTATACAAGAGGGAGTTCCTTTATCCCACCCCTTGGAAGAAAGCGGGATATTCCCTCCGATGGTTGTGAAGATGATTGCCGTGGGAGAACGCACAGGCAAGTTGGAGCATATGCTTAATAAGATTGCCCAGTTTTACGAAGAGCAGACCGAAGCGGCAATCGCCGCCCTCACCAGTATCCTTGAGCCAATTTTAATAGTTTTCTTAGGTGTGGTGGTTGGTTTTATCGTTATTGCTTTGTTTCTTCCGATTTTTAACATATCTCAGGCTGTCCTGCACGCGAAATAATCTTTTTATACATATAAAACACAGATTATCAGTGATTATATCTGCGCTAATCTGCTTGCCCCGTTGTCCGAAGGACTCACGGGGTGCATTCTTCTGTGGTTATCTGTGCGCAGGCGTAGCCTGCCAGGCAGTATTGACAAGGATAAACAGTTATGTTATTTATGAGGTGGGAGGCATAAATGGCAAAAAGAGGTTTTACCCCAGTAGAGATTAAAGGAAAAATATGATTTATTATGATTCTATGAGAAGCGAAAAACTCTGTTTAAATCACAAGACTAATCGGCGTCCGTCTTTAGGCGGCCTATCTCTAACGGGGTTTACTTTAATAGAGCTTGTTGTCGTAATAGTTATAATCGGTATTCTAGCGGCTATCGCCATACCCAACATTACACGCAGTAATATGACTACCCGGGAAGCCGCCGCCCAGGCCAATCTTAATATTATTTCTGCCGCGTTAGAAAATTATGCGTCAGTAAACGGAAGTTATCCTACAGCGGAAACAGATCTTACCGGAGCAACGCCTCCATATCTGAATCAGTCCTTTTGCGGCAATACTGTCAATGGTTATATTTACAGTTGTACGCTTCCTAACCCCGCGGACGGCACTTATACAATAACGGCAACGCCGTCGTCCTGCGGAGTGACAGGGACAAAAACCTATACTATTACTACGGGAGGAGTGTTATCTAATAGCGGTTGTTAAAACAGATATGATGATTACGGAAAGACCAACAAAGACATTTACCCTTGTAGAAGTTATGATAGTTGCTTTTATCCTCGTTATTGCGGTGTTGTCCTTGTTGAGAGTATATATAAGCGCTCTTGACCTTGCATCCAGAGCGAAAGAAGTAAATATTGCTACCGATGACTTGAAGGATGTATTGGAGAAAGTGAACAGCGTGCCTTTTGCGAGTCTTACCACGGATTTTCCCGGTAATTGCTGTTTGGGGCCGGGCTGCGCAGGGACACCTTGCCCCGGAGGCGCGGGGATAGCATCCGGCGAATTTCTTTTAAACAATGAGAAAATAGAGGTTAGTTATCCTGACGGAGATGATGTTGATCCTTTAACAATAAAAGTGGAAGCGGCATGGACAGGCCGCGGCGGGCGGCAATGTTCAGAGGATTTTAAAACCAGAAGGACAAAAGAATGATGGTTAGAAAAGGATTTACTTTAGCGGAAGTGTTAATAGTTGCGATTATTATCTCAATATTGATGGGGGTTATGCTTGCCGCCGTTATCCAGAGTCACGCTATTATCGAGACGACGAATACCTTAACGCTTCTTCGGCAGGAAAAGCGCTTAGCTGTGAGTAAACTTTCTAACGAATTAAGAAATACGTCTTTAAAAGATTGTCAAGAATATACATCACCATGTGAAGAAGGTCGATGTATTACTATTACACAGGATTCGCCCGCCAGCGGGACAGACAAAATAGAATATTGTTTACCTGCGGATTCCGACCATGACGGTGTGCCCGATTTATCAAGTGACTGCAAGATAACTTGGTGTACAAAGCATACAATCGAGTTAGACACATCAAGCCATGAGTTGAAAAGAACAGAGGGCAGTAATGTTACGGTTTTAGCAAGATACGTTAAGAGCATAAGGTTTTTAGATCATTCTTTGCAGCCTTCTTTGTATTTGAATGAGTTGAAGGTTACTCTGGAGATGGAGAAGACGAGTTATCAGGGCAGGGTTTACAATATCAGTTCCACTTTTATTATATATGTGAGGAATTGAGAATGATTATGAGAAAGAAAAAAGGGATAATATTAATATTCGTCTATACCATAATTCCTCTTCTTCTGGTTTTAGCGGGAATAACCATACGCCGGGGGATAAATGAACTTAATTTGGCTAAGATAAACAAAATAAACACAGAGGCTCTATATCTTGCCGAAGCAGGGCTAAAGCAGATTGCTTATGCTATTGCTCATAACAGCGCCAATCACATAAGTCTGCCTTTAACTTCCAATGATAATGATTGGACGGCAATTCCCGGATTGCCTTCGGGATTTCTGCCGCCAAATTTTAGTTTAGAATATACTTGTGTTTCAACAGATAGCGAGTATTCTGTTACGGACTCCGCAGGGATAATCACTTTTGTACAGCACTATAAAATAAGAGCCAAGGTAACTCATAGCGAATATGATGTGTCAGTAGTTTTAAATCAGATTATTGCCCGTAACAAAACCTATACTTTCCAGCATGCCGTTTTTTATGAGGATGATTTAGAAATGCTTCCCGGTCCCAACATGACTCTTTCGGGCAGGGTTCATAGCAACAGCGATATATACATTGGCGCGAATAATACTTTAACCATCGATACCACTTATCTGTATTCTGCCGGCAATATCTATAATGAACGCAAGGATAATGGTTCCGTCCCTTCGGGAGACGTAAGTATTAAGAAGAAAAAGGATAAACCTACTGATCCTGATGAGTATTATTTAATGAAGGAAGCAGGAGATACAGACCCTTTAGACAGCAACCGCAGTGACTGGACAGATGAATCCCAGAATAGATGGAATGGAACTGTAAAAAGTTCTGTCCACGGAGTAACTGCTTTAGCTATTCCCGCGGTAGGCTCCATACAGCCGGATGGTTATTATGCCGCCAATGCCGGATTAAAAATAACCAGGAAATCCGACGGTAGTTGGGAGATTTATTCCGGGGGCAGCCCCCTGAATATGAGCGATTTTCCATCAGGCACAATCACAGAGAGTACATTTAAGGATAACCGTGAGGGAGATTCTGATGATCCTGATGATATAATTACAGTAGTTGATATAGACATAGATAAACTTAATACTTCAGGGCATTTTCCTTCCAACGGTCTTTTGTATGTTACAAGAGAAGATGCCACTTCTTCCCAGGCTAACGGCGTCCGCTTAAAGAGCGGAGGGGAACTTAACGGAGCTCTAACTGTAGTTTCTAATGACCCTGTTTATATTAAAGGAGATTATAATAATACTAATAAGAAGCCCGCAGCAATTATATGTGATGCCGTAAATATTTTATCCAACAGCTGGGATGATTCCAATGATGATTTTGATCATAGGGATGCTTCCGACACAGAGATAAACGCCGCTTTTATCTCAGGAATTGTGCCTACGCCTGATGGTGGAGGCAACTATAGTGGAGGATTAGAAAATTATCCCCGCCTGCATGAAAGTTGGTCGGGCAAGACTCTTAAAATCAGAGGTTCATTTGTGGAGTTGTGGGAAAGCAGTATTGCCCAGGGCAAGTGGCATTACGGAAGTCCCATTTACAGAGCGCCTGTAAGAGACTGGGATTATGATACGGATTTTAATAACAGCAGTAATTTGCCTCCGTTTACTCCTTTTGCTGTTGAGATACAAAGAATAGTGTGGTGGAAAAGTTAGGTATTTTAAGAGATAGGGAAGATTTACAGAAACCCTATAAGTTATAACTTGGGGCTGATACATTTTGCCTGTGCCCGTAAGGGTACCTGTGACCGTAAGGGTGCAACAGTCTCCATCCGATCCTTGATCCTCGATACTGAATACTGGGTACTCAAGAAGTAGTTGATAATAGGAAAATGTGGTTGGCAGTTTGTTGGAGAGAAGGTTAGAGGGTATTTAGCCAGTCTTTGAAGTGGAGGACGCGGTTTTTCTGGCCAGGGTCAAAGAGAAAAGGTTCGATGTCTTTCGCCAGTAATTTAAAATTGATATTTTTTGATTTCTTTTTTAACCTTTTAATAAGTTCTTTCTTTGAAGTAACGTTGAGTTTTAGCTTGAGAAATTTGTAGTCAGGTTCTGCCTTTGCCATCAGGTATACCATACCAAAGAAATCCCTTCCTTTTTCTCTCTTACGGGTAAAGATGGCACAGATTCTTTGCGCCAGCAAAAGGTTTACGGGAACCGTATTCAGATATCTAAAAAGCCCGAATTTATTTAACCGGGAAAATGCTGTTGAGACCGCAAGATGCTCATAATGCCCGGCAGCCTAAATGGTTGCATTAAACAGCGGTTGTACTAAAGAGTACACAGCATTTCCCCCCTAGGTAACCCCGGCCTTTTACCCTTGCGGGCACAGGCCATATTTTCCACGTGAGCGGCGTCACGTGAATCCCGTTTCACGTGATAACGTGATCACGGGATTGCACCAACGGT
>Ga0164318_10001509_pt1 | contig 20811 bp, 19 predicted proteins | sample GuaBasSedimGuay9_FD_113734 | JGI IMG/M metagenome (GOLD analysis project Ga0164318, IMG submission 113734) | Subseafloor sediment microbial communities from Guaymas Basin, Gulf of California, Mexico - Guay9, Core 4571-4, 0-3 cm | ecosystem: Environmental > Aquatic > Marine > Hydrothermal vents... | reverse complement strand
GTCATTGTCGACCACCCAGATGAGTTCAACCAGCACATGCTCGCCTTCTTGTCAGGCGAGTGACGGAGGTCACGAGCAATATCTCGTGGGATCACTCCATCAGCTTGACGAGCGCCTCGCCGTCTAAAACTGTCTTTCCGTCTTGGTTCATGCAGGTTGTCTTGAGAGTCACCCGTCGCTTCTCGTCGTCCTTGGCCACGACCTCCACCCGTGCTGTGATTGTGTCACCTATTCGAACAGGGGCCAGAAACCTCATGCTCTGACTCATGTAGATGGTCCCGGGCCCGGGGAGGTGCATCCCAATGACTGCACTGACGTACGCAGCAGTGAGGATGCCATGCGCGATGCGTCCGCCAAACATTGTCTGCTTGGCCCATTCCTCGTTGAAGTGAAGTGGGTTGTAATCGCCACTAAGCCGCCCAAAAGTCTCGATGTCCTCTTCGGTCACCGTGTGCGTTGTTTCAGCGCTATCCCCGATCTTAAGATCGGAGTAGCGTGTCATCTTGACATCCGTCATGATTGTTCACTCCCATGGTCCCCACTTGATTGTTATGGCGTTCCACGACCATCCTATCCCGGCGGCCGTCAGGACTACGATGTCGCCGTCCTTTATCTTGCCAGCCTTCAGACCCTCCTCAAGCGACACTATCGCATCATTCTGTCCCATGTGGCCATACTCCTCGAAGTAGGTAGATTGCTTGTACGGGTCTACACCCAGCTCCCGTGCCACAAACTCGAACGCGCTACGTTTCATTCGAATCAGGCCAAGGTAGTCGATGTCGGCTCTCGAGTACCCGCTGCGCTGAAGAGACTCGTCAATCACCCGCAGGAAGTTCTGCATCGACAGCTTGTCCAGCCTCTCCTTCAGGCTCTTGGGGTCGCGGACATCTAGATAGTGCAGACGCTTCTCGATTGCCTCGCAAGTGATTGGCATCACGGTGCCACCTGCCGGCACATAGACATCATCAGCAAACTGGCCATCTGAGATCACACTACCTTCAAGAACAACGTTGTGTGGGTAGTCTGCTCGGAGGAGCACAGCAACACCGCTTGCGGCAAGGTCGTGCATGAACCGCGTTCGGATGTTGGTGTAGTCGATGAGATCGCAGTTCCGATACCCACTCGCTATCAACACTCGTTTGTATCCTTGAGTCTGCATCAGCGACTTTGCCAGCATCATGGCGACAACGAATGTCCCACAGCGCTGGTTCACATCGAACGCCCAAGCACGGGTTGCACCGACTTCGTGTTGGAGCTTGATACCGTATGTCACCATGGGATGTTCCGCGTAGACCTCGCCCGCCCATATCACAAGATCAATGTCTCGGGCAGGGTCAATCCGCGCACGTCCTATTGCGGTCTTTGCAGCACGAACACCCATTGCCACCGTGTGATCGTCAGGCCCCGGGACGGCCTTGCTCCTGAGGCCCATCTTTGTGATCAGAATCTCAACAGGGGTGCCGGACTGCTGCGAGATGTATTCTGCAGTGTGCCGTTCTTTTGGGATATACACTCCAATAGACTCGATGCCAATTGGGCTCTGCGTCTTGCTCATTTCAGCTCCCTCTTGAGAATCTTTCCGGCTGCGCTCTTGGGAAGCGAGTCCCGAAACTCGTATACCTTGGGAATTTTGTACTTGGCAAGCCGCTCCTTCAGGTATTCTCGTATCTCGTCGGCGGCCAGGCTGTGACCAGGCTTCACCACAATCACCGCCTTTCCGACCTCACCCCACTTCTCATCCGGAATACCAATGACCGCCGCCTCGAGGACCGCAGGATGCTGATAGAGCAGCTCCTCGATTTCTGTTGGATAGACATTCTCACCACCGCTGATGAACATGTCCTTGCTACGCCCGACAATGTAATAGAAGCCCTCCTCGTCCACTCTCGCAAGGTCACCCGTGTGAACCCATCCATCAGGCTCAATCGTCTTGGCAGTCTCCTCAGGCTCGTCCCAATAGCCGGAGAAGATGTGGGGACCACGAAGCAACAATTCTCCGACCTCTCCCACGGGAACTGGAGTGCCATCCTTATCCACTATCTTCGTGTCACAATGAAACACGGGGAAACCGACGGACGTTGGCTTACGGCGAATCTCACTCTCAGGCAGATAGAAGTTGTTAGGTCCCACCTCTGTCAGTCCGTAGCCCATCTTGAAGTCCTTCCCTCGAGCCCAGTACCGCTCCATGATTGCAACAGGGCACGGCGCACCTCCGCTGATGAACACACGCACGGAGCCAAGGTCTGTCTTCTCAAACAGCTCATGCTGGGCGATCATCTGAAACATCGTTGGCACTCCGATGACGATGGTGCACCGTTGGCTCTCAATCACCCGCAATGTTTCAGCCGGGTCAAAGTCCCCCATCAAAATAGTCTTGGCACCCATATGGTAGAAGGGAACAAGAAGGACGTTCCAGCCGCCAGTATGGAACAGTGGAAATAGCAGAGGCTGAACGTCGTCTGGCCTCAGTCCCCATGACGTGATTGTGTTTACCGAATTCCAGAATACCAGACGATGAGATAGCACGGCACCCTTCGGTAGCCCGGTGGTACCTCCCGTGAAGACTATCAGCGCGGGGTCATCGAAGTTCAATTCAGGCCGTTCGACCGACTCTGACGAGAGTCGTCGCATTTCTGCGCCGAGAGTCCGGTCTGCCCCAACGCGGGCCTCGCCCATCACAAGAAACTCGCGCTCTCCAATGAGATCACGCATGTTGTTGAAGGGCTCTTTCAGCTGGGGATCATATACTATGGCACGTGGGTCTGTCTTCTTAACAAGGTACTCAACTTCTCGTGGCGCAAGCCGAATGTTGAGTGGGACAAGAATAGCCCCAATCTTTCCGCAGGCCAAGAATAGGTCGATGCACTCAATACGGTTCTTGGAGAACGTAGCAACCCTATCGCCTCGTGACAGCCCAAGGTCAAGTAGCAGGCGAGCAAGGCGATTCGCTCGTCGGTCCATCTCAGCATAGGAGTAACTATCACCAGTTGTGTTGTCGAAGACGGCAACACGGTCTGGGGTGAGTAGGGCGCGGCGACCGGCCCAGTCACCGATCCAAGACCAGTTCTCATTCTTCATCTAAGACTCCTCCGGAGAGTTGATGCGACCTTCGACCGGTGGCATTTAAGGCATTGCGGTTTCAACAGAGGCAGGCTGATGAACAGCGTACAGCTTGACCATCAGATTCGGACCTCTTCCGATATGCAGTCCCTACCAAAAGATAATATTTAGCACCGACCGTAACACTGTTCCAGTCTTGTTGTGCCGCCGGTGGCACCGGAGGCCCTCTCATGGATGATAGAAGCAGACCGGTCGTTCCTCACTCGAGCGAGATTCCGTATCAAGCAATTGTAGACACCATGAATGACGCACTGGTGATTGTTGACGAGAACCAGGTCATCACGTACGCGAATCACAGCTTCATGGAGCTGATAGGATACCGACTTGAGGACATCATCGGCAGGCACGTGAAAGATTTCTTGGACGAAGAGAACTGGCACAAGGTCCAAGAACACATCAAGAAACGGCGAGGGGGATACTCTACCCAGTACGAACTCGAGTGGACTCACTGGACTGGGGACAGGGTTCAGACTATCGTGTCTGCCACCCCGATCTTTGAGAAGGGGGAGTATCGAGGGTCATTCGGTGTGATCACGGACATCACGGCACTTCGACTGGAGCAGGAAAAGAGACTTCGAACGGAACGGAGATTCCGGGTGATTCTCGAGGCGATGAATGAGGCCGTCGCGTTTGTAGACGGAGAACTGAGGGTTCAGTACGGAAACAACCGCCTTTTCGAGATGTTGGGCTACACGCCCGAGGAGGTCCTTGGCAAGTCCGCACTCAACTATGTTGATACTTCGGGACGCGAAACAATCCGGAGATTCGTCCTCCGTTCTGGGGAGGAAACAAGAAAGACGTACGAGTTGACTCTCATATCGAAGAGTGGGGAGCGGGTACATGCGCTGGTCACCCCGAGGCCCATCTACGATGATGGGGGACAGCTCATTGGCATCATCGGCATGCTCTTGGACGTGAGCGAGCTAAAACGTGTGTACAGTCTGATGAAAGAAACAGAAGCTCGATACGAGTCGCTCTTCAAAGAGATGCCTGTGGGTCTGATATCGATTCGCGCAGACGGCAAGGTGCTGAACGCGAATGAGCGGGCCGCCGAGATCCTAGGTGCGCCTTCGGCAGATGCGCTATTCGAGATAGACTTCCTACAGTCCCCGGCATCCAAGGCCTCCGGCATTCCTGAGGCTCTGCAGAAATGCATTCAGACCAAATCGCTCGTTGTGGGCGAGGCTCCGTTCAAGACACTATGGGGAAAGGAAGGCCACGGGACTTACAGACTGTATCCACGTCTTGACGAAGACGGAAACGTTGTTGAGATTCTCGGCGTCTTCGACGAGATCACAGAGCGAAAACGGATGGAGGAAGCACTAAGAGAGTCGGAGAGGAAGTACCGCGACCTTGCCGAGGACTCACTGCAGGGAATCAGTATAATCCAAGACCAGAGATACGTCTACGTAAACAATACATTCTGTGAGATTGTGGGTAGGACCAGAGAAGAGATTCTCTCAATGAGCCCCGAAGAAGCATGGGCGATGATTCACCCTGAAGACAGGCCTCGCCTTCTCAAGTTCGCCGAGGACAGAACGGCTGGCCGTGAAGTACCTGTTCCGTACACGTATCGTTTCGTCCGTCCTGATGGCTCTGTGAGGTGGGTCGAAGCATTCTCGAACTACATAGAGTTCCAAGGCCGGCGGGCCTTGCAGGTCATAGTAATCGATGTGACTGAGAGGAAGAGAGTACAGGACAAGCTGAAAGAGTCACAGGAGATGCTCAGCCTTGTCATTGAGACCATCCCGCAGTTCGTGTATTGGAAGGACAAGGAGTCTCGGTACATCGGATGCAATGCGAACTTCGCGCGTGTGGCAGGAGTAGAATCACCCGAAGAGATCGTTGGAAAGACTGACTATGACCTTGCTTGGACAAGAGAACAGGCAGAGGCATACATCAAGACCGATAGAGAGGTCATCGAAACGGGACAGCCCATTCACGGCCTTGTGGAGAAGCAGCTCCAAGCTGGCGGTCGTGAACGCTGGATTGAAACAACCAAGGTCCCGCTGCATGATGCGAGGGGAGAGATCATAGGCGTGCTGGGAACGTTTCAAGACATTACCGAGCGGCGAGAGAGAGAGGATGCGATTCGAAAGTCTGAGGAGAAGTATAGAACCCTGGCGGAGGGAAGTCTCCAAGGTCTTGCGATAGTCAGCTCTGATCGAATCGAGTATGCGAACAGGTCTCTACTGAGGATGATAGGTCGGACCCTCGAAGAGCTGTGTTCCATGTCTCTCGATGATGCGACATCGCTCATTCACCCCGAGGACAGAGAAGAGGTCGTTCAGAACTTCATGAAGAAAATAAACGGCGAGCCCGCACCCTCCAACCTAGAGTTCCGGGTCATCACGCAGCACGGAAACATCAGATGGATGGAAGCTTTCACGAGCCTGATTGAGTTCGAGGGCAAGCCGGCGATACAGGTCGTATTCATTGACATGACCGAGCGGAGGAAGGCAGAGCGCGAGGTCCGCTCGGCGAGAGACCGTGCAGAGCTCTATCTCGATCTCATGTCCCATGACATCAGGAATCATCTTCAGGTGATAGTCAGCAGTGCAGCACTATTGCGAACGGCCGCCGATGAGGCAACCAAGGACTCCTTCTTTCAAATCATGATGGACTCTATTCAGCGGGTTTCTCGTCTGATTGATGAGGTTAGGGCAACGGAAGAGCTCGCTAGCGTTCCACTGGAACCACGGAACCTGACCAAGGCCGTCGAGCGATGCGTGAACGCACTGGCGAAGAGTTCGACCCAAGCACACTTCGAGATGTCCATTGAGTGCGAGGACGCAGAAGTGATGGCCGATAGCTATCTTGAGTTCCTTGTCACCAACATTCTCATGAACGCAGTCGAACACAATCCGAACGATGACAAGAGGGTCTGGGTGAGGGTCTACAAGGACGGTGGTGGCTACACCATCAGCATTGCAGACAACGGTCCCGGTGTACCTGACGGAGCCAAGGAGAGCCTGTTTGACAGGGCACGAAGATTCGGGGGCTTGGGACTCCACCAATCACAGCAGATTGCTGACAAGTACGGCGGCAAGATTATGGTGTTCGACCGCGTCCCCGGCGACTACTCGCAGGGAGCGGAGTTTAGAATCTGGATTCCTCGTGCTCATCGCAAAGAAACCACATAGTCATGCTGATGTGACGGGGGTGGGCGTCGAGCTGTTGCGTTTCGCAGTTAGGAATGCTTATATTCGCGGGCCTTGACGACGCTCCGCGGTGGCTCGCATGAGAATAGATATACTATGAACTATTCCTTTTGATGTGTTGTGAAGAGGTCAGAAGGTTTCGAAACAGAGCCGCCACCGTCATTCTGTTCATCCTTCCAAATCTGAGGTGTCAGTATGCACGACATGGCCATAGAGATACGAAATCTGTCAAAGAGGTTCATCTCCACCAAGAGACGGGCAATTGTCTTCCCTGTGGAACGCAAGGCAGTAGACGCTCTAAGGTCTGTCAACCTCGACATCCCGCGGGGGAGAGTCTATGGTCTACTTGGCCCCAACGGAGCGGGAAAGACGACCCTCATCAAGATACTCGCCACCCTTGTCATTCCGACCTCTGGCACAGCCACTATCATGGGTCACGATGTTCTCAGCGACTCGTCCGCAGTCAGAGCAATCATTGGGGTCTGCCAAGGAAACGAGCGAAGCATCTACTGGAAGCTGTCTGCAAGAGAGAATCTCGTTTTCTTCGGGCGGCTGTATCGACTGACAAAGACTGAGGCAAAGGAGCGAGCAGACGAACTACTGGGCCAGATGGGCCTCCTAGACAAGGCCGACGAGAAGGTCGAGAATCTGTCTCACGGGATGAGGATGAAGATTGTGTTCGCCCGAGCGCTGCTCCACGACCCACCGGTACTGCTCCTTGACGAACCAACACAAGGACTCGATCCCACCTTCGCCACCGATCTCAGACGCCATGTCCAGAAAGAACTCCGTGACAAGACCATTCTGTTGACCACTCATTACATGCATGAGGCCGACATGTTGTGTGACAAAATAGCTCTGATTAATGATGGCGAGATAAAGAGCGTAGGGACGCCGCACGAACTCAAGGAAGAAGTCCGGGACTATGACAGCATTCACATCATCATGCGGGGCGTTCCCGACATGACAAGAATCAGAGCGCTGGAAGAGGTTCTCTCGGCCAGCGTCACAGAGCAAGATGGAGGGGCCGAGCTTGTCGTGACCGCCAGGAACGGCTATGATCTGGCACGCCGGGTGCTCAACCTGCTCCATGACACTCCCGGAGTTCGTGTTGAGAGGTTCGAGGTCAAGGAGCCAACACTTGACGATGTCTTTCTGAAGTTGACAGGTAGGAGGATTGAAGACTGATGCATCAGGACGCCGCATCTCCCACGACCGAGGGTGGCCAACGCGAGAGAACTGACATCCCGCCAAGAGTGCTTCTTGACTGGAGGGCAGCCAGAATCTTCGCCGAGAAGAACCTCATGATCTCTCTGAGGTACCCAGCGAATATCATTGTCTGGGGTGTGGTTCCCATTCTCTGGCTGGCGCCGTACGTTCTGATGATGACCGCACTGAGCGGCTCCGCAGGCACCATCAGGTTTCAGGAGCTCTCCGGGTTCGACGACTTTGTCAAATTTGCCATTGTTGGCTGGTTCGTCTACCAGTATGTCGACAACGCAATATGGAGCATCGGAAACAACTTTCGATGGGAGCAGTTCAGCGGCACGTTGGAGCCGTTATTTGTGGCACCGGTCTCAAGAGTGAGCATTCTTCTGGGAGCGGCCATTTCAGACACAGTCTTCACGACTCTCTCTGCAGTGGTGCTCCTCGGGACCTCGTGCGTTCTGTTTGGGGTCTCGTACTCGTTCGTCATGGTAGCTCCGGTCATCCTTACTCTACTGCTGATGTTGTTCGCCCTGTTCGGATTCGGATTCATGGTTGCTGGGCTGATACTGGTGTTCAAGGATCCGAGCGTGCTCACACAGCTCGTTGACACCGTGGCGTTCACAGTCACCCCCGTGAACTACCCGGTACAGGCCTTACCACCGTACGCGCGATTTCTTGCGTACCTCGTTCCCGCCACCATCGCAATGGAGGTGATTCGTCATCTGTTGATTGACGCGTACATCGAGATGTCAGTCTTCTTGACCAGCATCATGTTCCTGCTTCTCCTCCTAGTCGGCTTCTGGGTCGTGGGGCTGGCAGCATTCAGATACGCCGAGCGTTGGACAAAGGAGAGAGGAAGTATGGGAGGTTTCTAAATGGCGAGCTCAAAGGTATTCACACGAGTCATTGAGAGGCGCGGACTGCGTTCCGAGATCTCAGCAGCATGGGCCATCTCAGTAAGGATATGGAAGGTCGAACTCTCGTACCCCCTGAGTCTGTTGTGGTTTATCTTGATGCCATTCCTGTGGCTCATCCCCATGGTCCTAGCAGGGTCTTCCGTGAGCACGGGCCCAGACTCGGCAGAACTAGCGAGGCTCACAGGAATCGATGACTGGGTCTCCTACATCGCCATCGGGACCGGACTCATGGGACTTACGCTCTCGATAATCTGGGGCACTGGAATGTCCCTCAGAAGGGAACAGAACGTCGGCACACTGGAGACCCTAATGACAACACCAATCGAACGCAGTACTCTCGTCCTAGGCTCCGCACTGCATAACCTTCAACATGGTGGGCTGGGAGTGATACTGCAACTCGCAGCATCGACCATCCTCTTCGGTGTCACACTCAATGCGTGGGGTGTGTTTCCAGCCCTCGCCGTACTGGCCCTTGGAGTCATTGCCCTTCAGGGGGTCGTCTATGCCATTGCGTGTGTGGTGATGGTGGCGAAGCAGGGTTGGATGATCGTTGAGTTCATTGGGGACTTTCTGATACTGCTGGCGCCCACTGCGTATCCCCTTGCTGTGCTTCCATGGTTCCTCCAAGCGGCCTCGCTGGCCTCCCCGCTCACGTGGACCGTGGAGGCGTTCAGAGATGCGCTTATCCTTGGCCCCGGCGCCCCCAGCCTGCTCACAGCGGCCCTCGTACTGCTGATACTTGACGCCATATACGTCCCACTCGGTCTTCTCCTCTACAAGAGGACCGAAACATGGGTGCGCAAGAGGGGGGCTCTGTCGCAGTTCTGATGAGATGTTTACTATGACACATACCTAACCATATACTGCAAAGAGATATACCATATAGTTTATATCGCTATACGATGTACCTGTCCGTTGATAGAGATGACGAATAGCGCCATCGTATGTGACAAACTCATCAAGGTCTATCGGAACAGGCGATGGGAGAAGATCCTGCCACCACGATACTATCTGAAAGAGATTCGCGCCCTCGACGGTCTGTCCTTCGAGATCGCAGAGGGAGAGGTATTCGGGCTTCTGGGACCCAACGGAGCAGGCAAGACGACGACAATTCAAGTGCTTGCCGGGCTGTTGATACCTGATAGTGGGACGGCACGGGTCTGCGGAATTGATCCTGTCACCCATCCCGACGAGGCTAAGAGAAGAGTGGGAGTGGTTGCCGGGGGCAACCCGAGGCAGTTGTACAACAAGCTGACAGCAAGGGAGAACCTCAGATACTGGGGTCACCTATATGGGATCTCAGGCCATGTTCTTGAGAGAAGAATTGACGAGCTTCTCGAGCTATTCGGAATGACGGAACGAGCCGATGACGTGATCGAGAAGTTCAGCGCGGGCATGACACAGAGGATCATCCTTGCGAGGGGGCTAATCCACGACCCGGACGTACTTCTGCTCGACGAGCCGACGGTCGGCCTCGACCCAAAGGCCAGCCGTGAGATGCGTTCCTTCATCAAGAAGAGGCTCGTCGGCGAGAGCGAGAAGACAGTCTTGCTCACGACTCACGAGATGCATGTGGCGGAGGAGTTGTCCGACAGAATAGCGATAATCAATCACGGAAGAGTGATTGCACTCGACACTCCTGAGGCCCTCCGGAAGAGAGCAAACGGCGGAACGATTCTCGATGTTGAGATTCTGAATGCGAACGGAAGGCTCCTGCAGACTCTGTCTACGAATGGGCTGCAAGTTCTCTCTTCAGGGGACGATGCCGAGAATCCGGCTCTCACACGACTGCGCCTGAGAGCCGAAGACGAAGATACTGCTCTTCAGCAGATCATCGAGGCAGTTCTTGGTCACAGGGACGCGCGCCTGATTCGCATGGATGTCCGGGAACCGTCACTTGAGGATGCGTTCGTGTTCCTGACCGACCAGAGTGACAAGGAGGCCGCGGCAAATGCATGAGGCAAAACACTGGTTTCTGATAACGAAAGCGACGTTCATCAAGGAGCTTAAGATCCAGAAGAGGTACGTCGGATGGATGGTCGCCAGTCTACTCCAGCCCGTAATCTGGATGGTCCTGTTCAGTCTCATAGGGGCCGGATTTGGGATAGGACAGACTCAAGCAGGTTTTGATTTTACGAGCTTTCTGATTCTCGGGGTTCTGCTATTGATGTTGCTCTCACAGTCCCTGTGGGGTGCCGGGCTCGCCCTTCGCAACGAGCAGTACAGAGGAACGCTGGAGTCGACCTTCACGGCTCCCGCGAAGATGACGGCAATACTTGTCGGCTATGCCCTTGCGGACTTGGTGTTCGTAGGTTATCTCATACTCGTTGGTTATCTCCTTGGGACCTTTGTGTTCGGGATGGAACTGGTGGTCTCCGATCCTGTCGGTCTCATCATCGCATTCGCAATCACGATATACGGAGTGTGGGGCTTCGCGTTCATGTTCGCAGCCGTGACTCTGATGATCAAGCAGGCAAACGCCGTTGTGAACTTGGTCCAGCCAATCTTGTACATCCTCACGGGTGTGTTCTTTCCTCTCTCGGCCCTACCACCAGAGATTCAGCAGTTCTCTCTACTCCTTCCCCTCACTCGGGGCTTCCTCTCTATCCAAGAGATAACGCTAAAGGGAGCGACGCTAGCTAGTGTCACACCGCTGCTGGCAGGCGCTGTGATATCGGGCACGGTCCTTGCTCTCATCGGGATCGCCGCCCTGCGTGCCACTATGGAGTGGACAAGACACAAGGGTCTGCTGGGTGCGTTCTGAGAGATAGGGGTATCCCGAGAGGGGTTGACAAAGTGGCATCGGACGAGCAAAAGGACGAGGTCAGGTTCAAGGAACCAGAGACCCTCGAGGAGCTCTCCGATGCCCTCTCCCTGCTGGGAAACTTGACACGTCTACGAGTCATCGCGGCTCTTCTCGACGGGCCGATGTTTGTTCAGGAACTGAGTAGTAAGCTTGCGGTCAGTTACCCGCTTCTTCACCTGCACCTGAAGAACATGGAGAAACATGGCCTTGTGAGGTCCGAGTACGCGATCGGGACAGACAAGTCAAAGAGGTACATCAAGAGGTACTTCCAGCTCGTGGACTTCAAGCTTGAGGTCACCCCGGAGTTGATACGCAGACTCGCGTCCGCGAGCGAACAGGAGTCAGGAGCAAAGGCGAAGAAGAGAGCAGGTCAGACTAGAGTGAAGAAACGGTGATTATGATGATCGCGCACGCGAAGTGGCTTAGTGCAATGGCCATTATCTTGCTGGGATTCGCATTTCCCGCCGTACTGGCATACTTGGGCGCCGTGTACCAGTTCAATATCTGGTACGTGGGAATCTTCACATTCCTGTCCATTGTGGGGGCGGTGCTGATACCAATCACGCTCTACGGAATCACGGGCGTACTCATAGACGATGACCAAGATAGATACAGGAAACAGGTAGACGAGATGGAAGAGGCATTGGCATCTCTTCTCAAGAGGGTCGATGCGATAGTCAACTCTCTGAGAGAGGTCGATGCTATCCTCAAGATGGAGGAATAAGACTTGGCAAAGGACGAGAAGGAATACTGGTCGAAGAGCGGCAGCGAGCTGATTAGAATACTTGAACAGAGGCTGACGGAGATGGCATTCCTTGTCGAGTCAATCAAGAAGTCACTCGAACGCATAGAGGGCACACAGTGACGCCATCACATCACGAGGAGCACACGACCAATATTGTAGACCCATGGTGACCCGTCGCCTGCAGAGCCTAGAACAGTGATTTCCCGGTCTCTAGCGGTGCTAATCCCTAGATCCGTCGCCACAGCCAGCGACGCCACCATCGGAATTCCAGCGCGTGCGCAAATGTCAATGACTTCTGATGTGAGGCGCCCAGTGAAATAGAGGGCAGATCTTGTGAGGCCGATGTGCTCTCTCTTCGCGCCGCCAATTACCTTCAGGAGAACGTTTGCGCGGCGAATGTCCTCCGCAAAGAAATGGCGGTCCGACTCCAGACTACGGACAAGCGCACCGTGAGCACCCCCAGTGGTCCTGAGAATCACTTGGCGTTCTCGCAGCATCCGGAACGACTCTGTGATGTGGCGGCTTGTCACGGGCTGAGATTCTAGCCAACTTGGCTCCTCTGGTTCTGTTGCGCTTGAGTCATCAACCACAAGTCGAACCTCGTTCCAAGTCTCTCTGACAGAGATGGCATCAGGACTCACAAGGGGATACCCGCGAACAATGAGTAGCCCGAGGGCTAACTCAATCGCGTGACTCGGTGTGAACGTCGATTCAAGAATCGTACAACCATCTGCCCACTGCACGCGGACTCTCTTCTCGACTGCGACCACTTCGGTGCCGCGGACGAAACGGCCTTCCTTAATGGTATCGACTTCGATGACCCTTGTTGTCTTCATGGCACCCAGCGAGAAACTCTCGTGCGGCGTCTGAAAGACCTATCGACTCAGACACACTCTGCGCGGCTACAACAGAACATGATAGAGGAGAATCACGAGGCGAGAACAGAGCATCTAGTCAGGCACGATTCGTGTGCCCGTCTCGCCTCGAAGAGCCCGAGTGATGTTCGGAGGGTCCGTGATGAGAGCCTCGTTTCCCCCTCGCTCGATGAACTGAACGGAGGCCTTGATCTTCGGCAGCATGCTCCCAGCGGCAAAGTGACCCTCTTCAATGTACCTTCTGGCCTCAGACACAGTCATAGTGTCTATGGCGGTCTGCTGCGGAGTCCCGAAGTTCAGATACACCTGCTCCACCGCAGTGGAGATGAGCAACAGGTCGACGCCGAGATCACTGGCCAATAGGCTCGATGCAAAGTCCTTGTCAATGACCGCCGCAATGCCCTCCAGCGAGCCGTCCTCGTGTTCAATGACAGGGATACCTCCACCACCCACTGCATACACTATGACTCCCTGCTGCACCATGCATTTGATGGCGTCCAGCTCGACTATCTTCTGGGGAATAGGCGATGGAACAACACGCCTCCAGCCACGCCCCGCATCCTCTGTGACCACCCACCCATACTTCTCTGCACGCTCCTTAGCAGTCTGTTCGTCCATGAATGACCCAATCGGCTTGGTAGGGTTCTCAAACGCCGGGTCATTCTTGTCCACAACTACTTGGGTGATCACCCCGGCGATTGTCTTCTTCATTCCACGATGCTTGAACTCGTTCGTCAGAGCGCGTGCCAACATGTAACCAATCTGGCCCTGGCTCTGTGCGCCACAATAGTCCAAAGGCACTTCGTGTACTTCAGACGCGGCAAGCTCAGACCTGCGGAGTATGGCTCCGACCTGAGGACCGTTACCCGATGTTATAACAACATTCCAGCCCTCGAGAACCATGTCTGCAATATGCCGACTGGTTTCTGCTGCTGCCTCGTACTGATCCTCGATGGTACGATGCGACTTGTCGCGTATCAATGAGTTGCCGCCGATTGCGACAACGCCAGTCTTCGGTGCTGCCATTGAATCACCTCATCACCAGAGGCCTTCGGCGAAGCAGTACGGCACTTTTAAGAGATTCGAACGTGTCATCGAGAGGCAGCTGCCCGGGCCGTGGGTGGCACATCCTCACATTGTTTCGTTTGGTAACTTGACGGCGCTCAATTGTTGCCAATCCGAAACCGTTATACGTATCGTGGTCAGATGCTAGGACGAAGGCGATAGCGAAAATGAGGACACATCGCGGAAGAGGCATGGGTGGATGGGGACGAAGAGTCGGTTTGTGGGGACTCCAAGGCCGAGGTTTCGGAAGAGGTCGACGATGGAACATCGACCACATAGTGGCTAGCATTGACCCCAGTTGGCCAGAGCCTGCTGCATTCTCTCAGTCCCCCAGCTCCACAGAAGAAAAGGAAACAGCGAGAACAGTCTCGGTGCCCAGTTCCTCGCAGACCCCATCCTTTCCATATCCACAGGTCGACGATTCATGCATCGGATGTGGGACGTGTGTTCGCGCATGCCCGATGGGAGCGATAGCAATGGTCAACGGGATTGCGAAGGTCGACCCCAAGATCTGCGCCAGGTGTGGCGTCTGCATTTCCGTCTGTCCTGTGAACGCCATTGCTTTCCGTTAGTGATGCTGGAAACGGTCGCCAGTCACGGCCGGCCGTCCTCTTTCTTTCCACGACACTACTGCACCGACCATATTGAACGCTCAGAAACATCGCTAATGTTAGGAATCCTGATGTCTAGCGCTAAATTTTTTTGCCGCTTAATATATGGGTCTAAAGGTCGAGTCTAAAGAGCATTTATAAACCCGTTTGTCTTTCTCGCCATCAGGAACATTGTTCCGAGGAGAAATGCCTTGAAGAGGAGAACGATAGCAGGAGTCGGGCTGCTTCTGATCTTCGCGCTGGCCTTCACCATGATTCCGGCAGCGAACGCAGTCACGACCGACAACCAAGCCACACCCCGCCGCGGTGGAGGAGGTGGCGGCAGGTGGCGAAACACAGCGCCAACTGTAACGATAACCTACCCCGCGGACTTCGAAACCGTGAGCGGAACGATAACGATCACCGTCACCGCTACTGACGCGCAGGACGGAGACCTCGTCCCGACCATCTCGATCGACGGCGTTGTCGTGGCGACTGCGAACTCATACGTATGGGATACCACCACGGTGGAGGACGGCCAACATACTATCGAGGCCACGGTCACAGACAGCGGCGGCCTCACAGGATCTGACAGCAGTGTTGTCACGGTCGACAATGTTGAGGAACCGCCCCCGCCCCCGGGTCAGAACAAGTACGCAGTGATAGTGGGCATCTCGGACTACTACGCTGTAAACGACCTCTCCTATTGCGACGAAGACGCCACTGACTGGTACAACTACCTGTCCGGCCTCGGCTACACAATCAAGCTGTTTGGCGACGGCACGAACTCGTACCCCCAGTGGGATGGCTATGCCACGGAGTACAACATCAAGACCGCTCTGACCGAGTTCATCTCAATAGCAGATGAGGACGACATCATCGTCTTTGCCAGCTCTGGTCATGGCACGACCTACACAGGTGGCGAAACAATCTGCTGCTGGGACTATGGCGTAGGTCAGGACGGTGAGGATGGCTCCTTCACAGATGTGGAGATGGCCTCCGTCTTCGCCCCAGCCGTGTGCAAGGTCTTCATCTTTCTTGACCACTGCTACTCCGGTGGCATGAACGAGGTCATGTCAAATGACAACTCAGCAAACATCTACATGACAACGACCTGCACGGACTCCGGGTATGGTTATGATGAGCCCACCTACGAGAATGGCGCCTGGACCTACTGGTTCCTTGAGGCCGGTCTTGTCGCTCAGGGCTTCACAACCATGGAGGCCTGCTTCGACTGGGCCGTGGCCCAATACCCGTACAGTGGTGCAGATACCCCACAGGAGTTCGACGGCAACCTCGCAGTGGACTTCACTCTGTGACAGTGGGAGGAATTATCGTCCGCAAATCTGATGGAATGGTCTTGTCCATTCCATCTCCCCTCTTTCTTTTCTCCTCAGATGGCGGCGGTCCCGCATCTGCCCCGATGCGGGGCCGTTCCTGTCGCCAAGCCTCTACGACACTGATCAGGAATCCTGTTTCCAAAAACAACTTAACCGTCGCACCCCGCATTTCCTAGAAGCCTAACAGGACGCGTGGGCGAATGAATTCCGAGAGGGACGCAGGCCCAACGATCGGGCCGTACCGGGTAGTGGTGGCGACTGGCTTCGGCGTGTTCCTCAGCGCACTGGACTCGTCTATCGTGAACGTCTCGCTCTGGACAATGGCGACCGGGTTCAAAGTGGGAATGGACGCAATCCAGTGGGTCATCATCGCGTATCTACTGATTCTGACATCCCTCATGCCTCTCGCTGGCAAGGTGGGCGATAGACACGGGAAGACCAAGGTGTTCAAGTCGGGAGTGGGACTGTTCACGTTCGGCTCTCTCGCCTGTGCCCTGTCACCCACACTTGAGGTGCTGGTTGCTTCCCGGGTCTTTCAGGCGCTCGGAGCCAGCATGATGACGGCCAACGGCCTCGCTCTGATCACGTATTTCACAACGCCCGAAACGCGCGGGAGAGCGATGGGGCTGAACTCGATAATCCTTGCCGCAGCCTTGGGTTTGGGACCCGTGTTGGGGGGCGTCCTGACACAGTACTTCGGCTGGGAGAGCATCTTTCTAGTGAACATCCCTGCGGGAATCATCGGCTTCGCCACCGTGGCGTGGCTAATACCGGAAACCAGTCCCGTTCACGAAGCCAAATTCGACACTGTCGGCGCCATCATGTTCTTCGTGTGGCTGTTCTCGCTGGTCTACGCTGTATCCGTGGCAACCAAGACGCATGTATTGGTCCTTGGTATCTCCGCCGCGGTGTGCGTCGTGTCTTTCGTCGGACTTCTTGTCAGGGAGAAGCGCTTCGTATCGGCAATCATCCCCACGAAGGTGCTGGCCGACAGGCGCATATCGGTGAGCCTTGCCTCTGCATTGCTGTCGTTCATGGCAGTGATTCCAGTATCGTTCCTTATGCCATTCTACCTTCAGGAGGCCATGGGGTTCACACAGTCAATGACGGGGTTTTTCCTAGTAATCCATCCGCTCGTGCTGTCTGTGACCGGTCCTCTCGCGGGACTGATCTCAGAACGCGTACACGCGCGCTTGCAGACCGTCGCGGGTCTGGTAATTCAGCTCGCAGGTCTGATGTCGCTGTCCTTTGCTCTTCCGAACCTACTGTTCATGGCAGTCAGCATCGCTGTCATGAGCTTCGGACTGTCAATCTTCACTGTGGCCAATGGTAACTTTGTGATGACATCGGCTCCACGTGACTATATGGGAGTCATCAGCGCCCTGACAAACATCTCACGCACGACGGGATTCTCCGTGGCAACCGCCCTAGCAACGTCTGTGTTCGGTCTCTTCTTCGGGACACTGTATGGTGGCGGGAGTCAGCAATACTTCTGGGCGTATACGGAGGCCGTACAGTATACGATCTGGTTCTTCTGCGTCTTCGCACTGGTTGCCTGTGTGATATCAGCGTTCAGAGGCCTGAGCCCTGCCGAAGGTAAACGCGAGGCCGCTGAGAAACCTCCCATCCCGCTTGTGCCAGCATAGGATTATATCTATAACACATCTGCCAAGAACAAGATTCTTCGGCGGAAGTCAGGGTGGTCCAGCATCACCATGCTCTTTCCGACCTCATTGTCAAACATCAGCATATCGGGGTTGTCTCTCAGGGTTGCAAGCAGTCTATCGAGTTCCTCACGGTCCAGACGCTCGTTACCATCGAGGTCAATCCTTCTCCAATCAACTGTGGCTCGGGGATCGGACTTCGAGTCCGTTGTCACAGTCGACTCCTTTACTAGCAAGGCGGCCGCGGGCTTCACCAGCCGCAGTATGTCATCGTCGCTCATGGGCAGGCCGTACGTGTCACGAAGTAGCCTCAGACGATTCTCAAGGAATATCCTTGGTGCTAGGATTCGTGCCTGCTCCGGGTCCAGTTCGTGCGGGTCGAGCGAGAGAACAACTTGGTGATTTTCATCGTCAGTGACAGGGAGGACCCCCGTCTTGCTCATGGCTGCAAGCCTCTGAATCTCTCTGACCAACGTATTGATTGCCTCGATTCGCAGGCCGAGTCGAATCAGGGCGTTGATAGTAACGAGAGGGTCAAGCACAGAGGCCGCATCGTAGTCTGCCAGAAGCTCGGCTGCACGACTAGCCCGCCTGATAAAGACCGTCGCCACTACTATGCCCAGTCGGGAGGCTCCGTAGAAGACGAGAAGTGCCACAAGACGAGCCAGAGCGGCCAACGGATTGAACGCCACCAAGAGAGCGTCCGCAATACCCAGTGCGATTCGGACATAGATGTAGAGGTAGACAACTTGGATGAACATATCAGGCATCCGAGTGAGAATCTGGATGAGCGAGTCGTGATTCTTGATGTGCGCCAGCTCATGCGCGATGACCGCTCTCACCTCTTGGGGACTGAGAAGGGCCAGAAGGTTGCTATGTAAGACAACGACTGAGCCCAATAGGGGCAGACTGAAGGTGAAGGCATTGGGGATTGGCGAACACAAGAGGTAGATTTTGCTCACCTGCACGCCACTCTTCTTGGCCAGGTCACGAGTCCATTCCACAATTTCATGCCGGGAATACCTGCATGTCCAAGCGTCAGTTCTCGGGTACTCGGGAAACAGTTGGATCACATCTGGTCTGACAGATATGGATGCAGCCAAGTAGTACAGAATCGCAACCTGGACAACAGCGATGGTGACGAACAATGCTACGGAGATCAACACGTTGTTCTGCGTGGTGTCCACACGGACAATCCATAGAAAGGAAGAATCGAGAGTAAGAAACGATACAAGCGCAATCTGCACGAAGTCGGCAACCAAGAAGGCGATGACCGCAGTCCACTTGTCCCGCGCCACCCTCTCGACAATTGGCGGTTTGTTCAAATCGGCACACACTCGCCAGAACGACGAAGCGACACCATAAGACGATATCTGATACGGACTATGACATTCATGCCAATGCTCATAAGAGTGGGAGCTGGCGCGTCTGCAATAAGCGGTACTGGGACGGATGCTCATGACGAAACTCGCAAACATCGATTTAGATAACATTAGAACGAGGAGTACGACCATCGCGGAGTATTTCGACTCTGTGAGCGGGAAGGACAAGGAAGTGATGATGAGCAAGTACGATCAGTATCAACTGAAAAAGGAGGTACTACGACAGCTGAAAGACCTCGGCAGAAGCGTTGTCTGTGTCGTGTTCAGCGCAGCGTGGTGCAAAGATTGCAAAAATGCTCTCCCCGCGCTAAGACATCTCGAGGAGAAAGCGGGACTTGAAGTCCGTGTCTTCGGAAACATCAAGACGGCACCGCTGGATCCGGAACACCAGTGGAAGGTCCCACCGTCGCCGCCTGAGATGGAGGAATGGAACATCACACACATTCCTTGGATAGTGCTCTTCGATAAAGACGGCAATGAGATAGGCACCATAATCGAGAGACCGGAAGTGAAGGATACCCTCGAGGAAGAGATTCTATATCACCTCTCAAAAGATAGATAACCAAGTGGCCGCCTATGGTTGCCTGCTCTAGTGGAGGAGTGCACAATGCAAATACCCATCATCACCTCATTCATCGAAGGTCTCAAGCTCTTCTTTCGAAACAAGCGACTGAAGTGGCTCACAGCTGTGTTCTTCATCGGAGTCCTGATCACCTCTGTCACAGGTGCCATCGGTCTCCGTCTGTCTCAGGATCCCACCCAGAAGCCATTTGCCATGTTCATGGTGGCAATCACAGGCGGTGTCTGGCCGGTCTATTTCATGCTCGTAGCGTTCGTTACCCTCATTGGCCTCCAGCGATTCGTTGCTAGCGAGGAGTCGTACAAGACATCTGCGATATTGCTGATTCCTTGGATGATCATCAGTTTCATGGTGCTCTTTGTCATGGTGATGATGTTCCTGCCAGTCCTGCAAATGATGGTATTTGTGATTGCCTTCTTTGGCTGGATAGTGTTTCAGGCGTACTTCTCCACCCGTACTGCGCTAAAGTACGGAGGAGCGATAGACACATCATCGATTCCAAGAGGAAGAAAGGCACTGGCTGCGTTCAGCAGCATCTTTTGCTACTTTGTGGTTCTGGGCGCATTCATCTTTGTCGTCTACATCAATCTCGGCGGCCTATTGGCGTCGCCAAGTAAGCTGGTCCTTCTAACACTCGGCACCATCATGGCGTTGATATTCAACTTTCTCAACTCAATGATAATGACAAAGCACAGGGACAAGGTGACCCTGGGGAACATCGCGCTAATCGGCCTGTTCATATCACTGTATTCAGCGTACTTCATCTACAACGCTGGGAAGCCCGTGGATATCAACCCGGACATAGTGAGTATCGCAATCTCCATCTTCTTCGTGTTCTACACCATGAGCTCTGTTGGTTCAATGCTTGCAAGCAGGGCTGATCTGGATACGTTCTGGAAGATCCCAGCAGAGTTGGCCGCGGCACTGACATTCTTCTTGGCGTCCGGATACTACTTCGCTGATGTGTGGTTCCCGATAGCTCTGCCCGACCCCACCTTCGGCGCTTCAATCTCAGACTTACTCAAGCTCTTAGTCTTCCCGTTCATAGCGCTGTTGATGGAGCTTAGGTACCTCCGCCAAGTCAGCAAGGCGATTGAAACCCTTCCGGAGCATGAGGCAATCCCCGTGGAGCGCGAGGAGCCAGAGGTAGCTGAGCCCGAGGAGCCAGAGGCCCCAATCGAAGAGCCACCAGAGCCATCCCCAGAAGAAGCCGTTGAACCGGAAGAGTCTGTGAGCGACGAGGCTGTGGAACCGGAAGCGGCTGTGGAGGGACCGCCTGACACGGGGGATGCCACACAAGAAGAGGCCGAAGACACCACAGAAGACGAACCGGCATCTTGGTCTGACGAGTGACTGT
>Ga0164318_10001508_pt1 | contig 20813 bp, 12 predicted proteins | sample GuaBasSedimGuay9_FD_113734 | JGI IMG/M metagenome (GOLD analysis project Ga0164318, IMG submission 113734) | Subseafloor sediment microbial communities from Guaymas Basin, Gulf of California, Mexico - Guay9, Core 4571-4, 0-3 cm | ecosystem: Environmental > Aquatic > Marine > Hydrothermal vents... | reverse complement strand
CTCGAAGAATCTCCTATGTTTACGAGAGGGAGACTCTTCGTTCACTAATCTTAGCTCCGCTAAGACACGTTCTCTCAGAGTGACACATCAACGCTTTTTTATTGGGGGGAGTGAACGGTTACCCATATTTAAGCAATTCATGTAAGCCCGGATGGCTATTGAACAACGCAAGTTCTGGAGCAGAATCAACTGATAAGATAGTTGCCGAATGTTCTGTAAACACTATCCTGATGAGATAGAATACTTTATAACCAATATCAACAATACCCACATAATCTCCCATCTCCTGCTGTCTACTGTGCTCAAGATAATCATGTGAACTCCAGAAATGATATGCGGCTGTCGGTAAATCATCTTTTCGGCAATACAACAGCCCTAAATCAAGATGTATTCTGGCATTATTTGGGCGTAATTCCAACGCCATGTGATATCTCTGGGTAGCTCTCTCATTGTATCCTAGGTCTTTTAATAAATAAGCACTGTTGTATAATGCTGCTGGGTTTTGAGGATCTATTTCGATGGCTTTATCGTAACAATCTAAAGCTTCCCAAATACGCCAAAGAAGCTTGAGGAGTACTCCCTTGTTGTTGAAAGCATCGTATAACTTGGGAGAAATTTTTATACAGGCATCGTAATACTCTAGGGCTTTTTCGTAATTTTCTAAAGCAGTTGAGCAAAGAGCCAAATTGAACAGAGCAAAACTATCTTTAGTATCATAATTAGCTGCCAAGCGAAACTCATCAAATGCTTCCTCGTTACGGCCCTGCCAATAATGCAACAAACCCAAATTATTCCAAACCTCTGATGAAAATGGTGCTATTTTTAGAGCTGTCATTAGACTTTCTTCAGATTCCTGATATTTTTGTAGCAAGGCCAAGCACATCCCATGCAAATTGTGCAACCTCCAATCCTCGGGTGACTTGCCTAATGCTCTGGTAGTAATATCAATCGCCCGTTCTTCTTCACCTAACTCAAGTAAGCACACTCCCCAGTTATACAATATTGAGACAACGTCTTCAAAAATATTGGCTAATGATTCATAGATGTAGCTGGCCTTGTCGAATTTTCGTTCATCAACAAGTTTATACGCTCTTTCAAGTTTCTTTTCAACAGGCATAAGCACATCGTCCACTTGGGGACCCATTTCTATAAGAATATTTGAGACATATTCCATTGGCAAGCTTCTAGAGATATCAGCATAATACTGTGAAATGATTCGAATGAATTTGGGCAATGTGTGCTCGTCAAATTTCTGTCCCATGCTGATTTTGATAATGTGTGAAGATGAATTATCAACCCTAGTCCAAAAGACAGTATCAGGTTCACTATCTGAATATGCCATCAGGACAACAGGTCGGCCAAAAGATTTCCAATATTGAAGATTCTTTTCAGTCACAGTTATACTGATTTCGTTATCAACAGTCTTTTTAAACTGCGATCTCGCTTTTATTTGGACTCCTATTATGGGAGACACTACCCCTGGCGATTGGGTAAGCTCAATTTCGGCATCAATCCCTTTATCATGTTCCTTGACTTGTCGAAATAAATAGTTAAGTTTGCCAGCTAGGTGTCCCACGTAATAAACACCTGTCTGTTCAACCAAACGATTGTGGTCGCTCATTATTAACTCCCTTTGTAAGACCAAGCTAGCTTTGAAGAACTAATTTGTGGAGATTTTTCCCACGAATCTGTTTACATGACATCTAATATTAGAAAATTGTATCCATTACTGTGATTAATATCTGCATCTTAACCATAAGGCCTTCCCAGGATTTCGGACATATATACATAAAATCCTATTCAGTAGTGCTTTTTCTTTGCAGTGTATATGTTTTTGAAGATACCGTCAAAGCTAATTTAATCAGAATGAAACCCATTCGCAAATTTTGCTACTAGCCCAATCAATCACCAATTCCTCTTTCATCCTACCTCCTACCCCGCAACTCGCTCCCTCTCCCCTCCTGCACGAAGAGTGGAATCCGCTCGATGGTCACAGTAACCTCCACCTCGGACTCTCCTTCCCAAACCCCCTCCCCCCACCAGGAGTGCCACTCCCCAGGGGGCAGGGTCACGCGGCGGGATTCTGCTCCTTCCCGGAGAACGGGCGCAACCAGCAGGGAATCTCCCAGCATGAATTGGTCATCCACGTCTGCCATTTCTGGAAAATCCCAAAAAAGCGGACGCATAAGTGGTGCGCCGGTTTGGGCCGCTTCTTGGGCCAGGGTGTAAAGGTAGGGCATAAGGCGGCGGCGGAGGTTGAGAAAATCTCGGACGATGGAGGTGTATGGTTCGCCGTAAACCCACGGCTCGCGGCGGGGAGTGCCAGTTGCGCTGTGTCCTCTAAAAAAGGGGGTGAAAGCTGCCATTTGGAACCAGCGCGTGAACAACTCGGCGGAGGGATGCCCGCCAAATCCGCCAATGTCGGAGCCGGTGTAGGGGATGCCCGAAAGCCCAATATTGAGCATGGTGATGAGCGTTTGGCGCAGAGTCGTCCAAGATGTGCCCACGTCTCCCGTCCAGTTCCAGGCGTAGCGCTGCATTCCTGCCCACCCAGCGCGTGAGACTATCCAAGGGCGGCGGTCAGGGTCAAGTTGACGCAGGCCATTATAGCCGGCTTGGTTCATCATCAGGCCGTAAATGTTGTTCGCCTCAATATGGTTTCCGCCGTAGAACTGCGTTGCAGTTTGGGTCTCGCCATCATCCTCAAGGTGCAACGCATCCAAATGCGAATGCAATGCACCTCGGTTTTCCATACTATAACGAGTAATAGATGGTACAGAGGGCGGCCCCCAGCCCACAAAGGCAGCCGGTTCGTTCATATCGTGCCAAAAGCCATCTACGCCCAGGTCTAGGAGTTTTGAATATTGTTCCCCCCACCAGGCGCGGGTTTTGGGATTGGTGAAATCGGGGAAGCAGCACTCCCCCGGCCACACCGTAGCCCTCACGGGTTTGCCAGCGGGCGTGGTGCAAAACAGCCCCCTCTTCACGCCCTCTTGGTAAAGGCTGTAATTTGGGTCAACTTTCACGCCGGGGTCTAAAATGGCGACCGTGCGGATGCCGTCTTCTTTTAGCTCGGCGGTCAGGGCGGCCAGGTCTGGGAATCGCTCCTCATCTACGGTGAAAACGCGGTAGCCGTCCATGTAGTCAATATCTAGGTGGATGGCATCTAGGGGGAGGTTATGCTCCTTGAAACCGGCCACCACTTCGCGAATATCTTGGGCGGTTTTGTACCCCCAGCGGCATTGATGGTATCCCAGCGCCCAGCGGGGAGGGAGCGGCGCGCGTCCGGTCAGCTCAGTGTAGTTTTCCACAACCTCGGCCACCGTTCCGGCGGTGAAATAATAGCGCGGCATTCCGCCCTTAAAATGTACGGCGGATTCCTCTGCCCCGAACGAAATTTCTCCTTGGTGAGTGTTTTCGTAGAAAATGAGATAGCTGCTGTTAGCGGAGCGGCGGGGGTTGCGGCTGATGTAAAGGGGAATGTTCAAGTAGAGGGGATCGTCACCCGTGGAGTAGTGCCCGCCCGGGTCGGTGTTTCGCATTTGGTAGGTGACACTGCTCTCGGGCGCGGAGGCGCGGAGGTTGAGCGTGGCGGCTCGTTCCCCCAAACCGTGAATCCGCTCTTCGGCGTCCAAGCGGGAGTGCTGTGTCCAGGCCTCGCCCTCCCAGCGGGGCGGGTGCTCCGCCCGGAGTTCAACATCTCCAGCGTGGTAAGTGATTCCCCCATCCGCCCCCACCGTGAGAGACACTTCCCCGCTGGTTAGAGTGAATCCATTTTGCTCTAGGCGGCGTCCTCGCCGCCGGGGACGGCGACTAGAGCTAATAGTGACATCCACCGGCAGCCACTCGGTTTTGGCAATGGCGTAGGGGAGGGGCAATTGGCCCGGCTCCCAGGAGAGACGCACCAGGTGCGGGGTGAGGAAGAGGATTTCTAGCTCGGCGTTGGTGAATTTGCAACGCGCTCCGCTGGGAGCGGCTTCCACGCCCAGCAATTCCCCCGGAGATTTAGGCGCAATCTCAGGCGCAGCAGGTTCACGAAAACGGCGTTCGTACCAATCCCGCAGGAGGGTGGCCTGCACGATGCGCAGAGTGGCGGGCAGCCCGATGAATTGTACAGAGGTGAGGATTTGTTTGAGTGGATTCATGTGACAATCTCCAATATCTAAATATCCAATATCCAGTCCTCATTATACCCAATTTATCTGGTAGAATCGCTTTTGAAAAATGTGGAATTTGGTCCAATATCAAGGAGCAATTAATGCCTAAACAAGATTTTCATGATTTCATTAACAATGTAGAAAAAATGCTAAATCTAAAGCAGCCTCAGGCTGCTTTAGATGCTCTTGAAAATGCTCCCCGCAACTTTCAATTTCGCCCCGATTTTTTGTATTTGCTGGGCACGGTAAACGGGATGCTTGGGAATATATTGGACAGTATTGAAACTTTAGAAGAAGCGGTTCGGCGGGATAGAGATTATGTGCCAGTTTATGCTAATTTGGCAATGGCTTATGTGCAAATGGGGCTGATGGGCCATGCCTGGCGTCATGCTGAAAATTACCTCAAGCGCGACCCAAATGACGAGTATGAAGCCAGGGAACAATGTGAAGAAGTCATATCTATAGCTAAAGATGAAATCTCAAGAGCGGCTAATACTTACGGAGTATCGCTGACAAAGATGCGCCAGGCTGCCATGCCGCACGAACGCGCTCAAATATGCTTGCAAAAAGAAGATTTAAGGGGCGTATTAAAAGAAACTAAGACCGCTATCCGCTTGCTTCCTCAATGGACTTCTCCTCGCAATAATCGCGCTATAGCCTTTTTCATGCATGGAAGAATTCAAGAAGCTATTGCTGAAATGGAGGACGTTATAGAGAACATAGAACCTGAAAATGTTTTTGCTTTGAGCAATTTAGTGATTTTTAATGTAAATGCTTGGCAAAAAGAAAAAGCGGAATATTATGCCGCGAAGTTACGCTCTCTAATGATAACCAGTTCATTCATTGATGGTCATACAAACAAAGCTATAGAAGCTTTTGGCTGGCTAGAAGATGATGAAACTCTTGGACGAGTGGCTAGTAATTTAAAAACTAATGACATATTAGATGATGTTTCTTTGTATATTCTCGGAGCTGGCGCAGCCAATATGGGACAATTTGAGCTAGCCAAAAAACTATTTAAGAAAGTATCAAACAAAGAAACCAGATATACACCTTTAGTTAAGAAAGGATTAAATATCGTAAAAAAAGCTAAACGAAGAAAACAGCCATTAACAGGCGATAATAGATTGCCTACAATACTCTTTATGCATTATTGGGGACAAAAAATATACGATGCATTTGATAAAGCTGTAAACCAAGAAACGTTTACAGGATTAAAAAAAATAATTGATAAATACCCTCACATTGGTTATAGTTTCAAACTTATGCTATGGCAAGACAAAGATGATGAGCTATCTATTGAAGCCGCCCTAAATATTTTAGCTGATTTGGGTTTACCCCAGGCCTATGCTGAAGTTGAACGCTTTGGCATCAGTAAATATGGCACGCCTCATTTGCGGTCGCAAGCTTTTAAAATATTATCGGAAGCGGGGATAATTGATGCTAATACCCCATTGCACATGTGGCGAGATGAAAAAGAGGAATGGGCAAAGGTTAATTTCACGCAAATAGAAATTGTGCCCTATTTGAAGCCTACCTGCAGCCTAAAATCTCAAGAGTTAATAGAAAAGGGAATTGAGCTGTCGCATAGCGATGAAAAGGACGATCTTGAAAAAGCTCTTAGTTACTTTGAGCAAGTTCTTGAGCTAGACCCAGATTATCCTGTTGCGCTCCATAATAAGGGCATGATACTAACCAAACTAGAACGTAGTGAAGAGGCTAAGACGCTCTTTTTGAAAGCGGTGGAAGTTGATCCTGACTATTTATTTGGTCATTTAACTTTAGCTCGTTTGGCATTTTTTAAAGAGGACGATGTTGAATTATGCCAAGACCACCTCAGTAAAATACTGAAAGCAAAACAAGTGGTAGCAGAAGTTTTTGAAGGCGCGATGGAGTTACAAACCCATTTGGCGGTCAGAGAAGGAGAATACGAAGTTGCTGAAAAAATAGTTGATATGTTGATTGAACTTGATCCCGATTCAGAAGAATTCTATACGAGATGGCTTGAGCGCATTCAATTCTTAGAATCCCTTAGCGGATTTCAGGATTTTTTCAAAGAGAGATATAATAATTATCATGACCTCCAATTCAACAAAAGCATAACAGCAGATGAGGATTTAGAAAGCTGCATTGACCGTGTTAGTAAAGACCGTCTGAAGGCCACTATGAAAGCCTGGGGACTTAGTAAAAAAGGCAAAAAGGCAGAGGTTGTCACCCGTATCGCAAAGGCACTTGCCAACCCTGTCCACCTTCAGGATATGATCACAAATGGACTCTCCGCAGAAGAGCGCAAGGCTTTAGCCTGGGTTTTAGAAGAAGACGGACTACGCTCCTGGGACAGTTTTGCCGAACGGTTCGGAGATGTTTACGACGAATCACCTCACTGGGAATACCACGAACCAGAAACCGTCCCCGGTCGTTTGCAGATGCTGGGCTTTTTGGCAATTGGTACGCTAGATAATAGGCGCGTCACATTGATCCCCCGCGAATTGCGACCCCTGCTAGGTGACATTCTCTAGGGTAATAGTTACGAAGCAGAAAACAACATTGCATTAAATTAACAGAGAGAAAATAAATTTATTTTCTCTCTGTTTCTCTTTATATCACTAAATTATGGCATCGACTTTGTAAATTGGCCTTTTCTAATTATCTCTATCAACTCGGATATGTCAGCAGGGGAGCGGTCTAGGATGTTGTAGTGTTTGCCCAGCGTGTGAGTGGCATGGGAGTCAGAATTGCTCATAGTGGGGATGTCGAGACGGGCGGCTAAGTTCAAAATGCGTTCCGCCGCTTCAAGCGGGGTACTGGTCGAGTAGGCTTCAACAGCATCGGGCGGGAAATGTTCTATATCTAAACGCAGTTCTGGATGGAAACGAAAGGGATGGGCCAAGACCAAAAGTCCCCCGTGCTCTCTAACAAAAGCGTGCAATTCAGGGTAACGCCAATCCATTCTTTCTAAGTTGCTGTCGCGAATACCAAAAACAAGGATGTGTTCGCTGTTAATGTTTATTTCAACGCCGTTGAAAATTCGGAAAGGCGCGTAAATTTCGTTCAATTGCGCCAATCTCTTGGCGGGAGCCAGCCGTTCGTGGTCTGTAAAAGCTATGGCGTCAAGGCCAGCGTCAATGGCGGTTTGTATTTGCTCTATTTCTGACGCTCTGCCGCAAGCCGAGCGTTCTTTTGTGTGGACATGGAGGTCTATTTTCATGCGCTTTCCTTTGGGTGTGTAATGAGTTCAAGAATACTCGATTGATTGTACCAAATAAGTGGTGAGACGTGAGACAAGATAAAAGGAACCGTATCTTCTCAATAAACAGGGACAAGACCTCCGAGGTTGGCACTACAAAAACCTCGGAGGTCTTAGCCTCACCCCAAAATATTGAGATGATAAAGGAACCAATTTCCCAATCTACCAACACCACCAATCTCCCAACCCAGCAACAAGATTATTTTGTTACAATACATAGCTACGCAGTCAATAATTTAAAACGAGGAGCAAGCAATGAAAAAAGGTGTTTGGTACGCTATAGGAGCTTATGGCCTTTGGGGCGTTTTTCCCATTTATTGGAAAACCATTCAAGACATCCCAGCCCTAGAGATAATAAGCCACCGCGTAGTTTGGTCGTTTATCTTCGTTTTGGGATTGGTTGCCATTAAAAAAGATTGGCGTGAATTCAACCCCATCGCCAACAACAAAAAACAACTATTGCCTTATTTAGCAACCGCCATTCTCTTGGGCGTCAATTGGCTAACCTACGTTTGGGGCGTCAACGCCGGTTATATCATCGAAACCAGTTTAGGCTATTTCATTAACCCCCTAGTGAGCGTCTTACTAGGCGTCATCTTTCTTCGCGAGAAATTGCGCCCTTGGCAATGGATTTCTGTAGCCCTAGCGTTTTTAGGCGTTTTATACCTTGCTCTCAGCTACGGACGCCTGCCCTGGATAGCCCTCACGTTAGCGGGCAGTTTTGGGCTTTATGGCCTCATAAAAAAGACCGCCTCTCTCGAATCATTGCATGGATTTACTTTAGAAACAGGCGTAATATTTGTTCCCGCGCTAGCGTATTTAATTTACCTGGAAGCGGCAGGGCAAGGCGCGTTTGGACACACGACCATCCCCATGACGGCTCTCTTAGCCCTAACCGGCATCGCCACCGGAGTCCCTTTGCTGTGGTTTGGAACTGCCGCGCGAAAAATCAAACTCTCAACGCTAGGATTTTTGCAATATATAGCACCCACCTTACAGTTTTTAATTGGCGTCTTGGTCTATAACGAAGATTTTTCGCCAGACCGCATAATTGGCTTTAGCGTAATTTGGGCTGCGTTATTGCTCTACTCACTTGAGGGAATATTCGCCCGCAGAAAGGCGTCGAGCGTAACATAGCGTAGACGACACCAAAAAAACGGATTGCCACTCCCCCGCCAATCCGCCTAAAAATCCGGTATAATTTTGGTACTAAACCCCAAACTAATCATGTAAAAAAGAGGTAATATGCCCACCCCTATCATTGAATGTGTCCCCAACTTTTCTGAAGGCCGCCATCCCGAAATAGTGGAGGCCATCAAAAACGCCATTGCCTCCGCTGATGGCGCTCACGTCTTAGAATACTCCTCAGACGCAGACCATAACCGCACAGTGATCACCTTTGTTGGTTCACCCAGCGCGGTAGAAGAGGGTGCGTTTAGGGGAATAGCCAAAGCCGCCGAGCTAATTGACCTAACCACGCACACCGGAGAGCATCCGCGCATGGGAGCCACAGACGTAGTGCCCTTTGTGCCCATTTCTGGCGTAAGCATGCAAGAATGCATCGAAATTGCCAATCGCCTAGGAAAAAGAGTCGGCGAAGAACTAGAAATCCCCGTTTACCTGTACGAAAAAGCCGCCGCCCGCCCAGAGCGAAAACGCCTAGAAAACATCCGGCGGGGAGAATACGAAACCATCAAAGAAGAAATAGCCACAAACCCCGCCCGCGAACCAGATTTTTGGCCCCTCGCACGTTGGCCCAGCGGGAGCCACCGCCATCGGAGCACGGGAATTCTTGATTGCCTACAACGTTTACCTAACCACCGCCGATGTCAGCATCGCTCAAAAAATAGCCCGCGCTGTGCGCTATTCCTCGGGCGGATTGCGGTTCGTCAAAGCCTTGGGCTTGTTGGTAGATGGCCGTGCTCAGGTATCCATGAACCTGACCAACTTTCACAAAACTCCCCTCGCCAGGGTACTGGAATTTATTCGCCGCGAAGGAGAGCGTTACGGAGTAGCGGTTCACCACAGCGAGTTAATTGGCCTTGTTCCTCAAGAAGCCTTAATAGACGCCGCGGTTTGGCACACTCAAATAGATGAGTTTCAACCAGAGCAAATTTTAGAGCAGCGAATGTACGCCGTGCTAAAAGAATCAGAAAAACCCAATTTCTTAGACGCCTTGGCGGCAGGAACACCCGCTCCCGGCGGAGGGTCGGCGGCGGCGCGTGCGGGCGCTATGGCCGCGGGATTAGTCTCTATGGTGGTGCACTTAACCATAAACAAGAAAAAATACGCCGCTGTTAAAACAGAAATGCAAAATATTTTAAACGAAACCGAAACCCTGCGCGCGCAACTAACCCAAGCCGTAGAAGAAGACGCCGCTTCTTTCAACGCCGTCATGGACGCTTTCCGCATCCCCAAAGAGGATAAACGCCGCCCCGAGGCCATTCAAGCCGCCACTTTGCAGGCTAGCCAAATTCCATTTGAGACAGCCCGCAAAGCAGCCAGAGTCATGGAATTAGCCCTCCGCGCGGCAGAAATAGGAAACACCAACGCCATCACAGACGCGGGAACGGGAGTCAAATTAGCCCAAGCGGCATTCGCCGGAGCCAGCTATAACGTGCGCGTTAACGTGCCAGGCCTCAAGGACGAAGAAGCCCAAAAAACATTCTTGACCGAATTGAAAAACCTCAAAGAACACACAGCCGTCTTAGAAGCACGGCTAGAAGAATTATTAGTAAACAGGGGAGGGCTTCCGCGGATATGAAATTTTGGCAGAGGTTCATTTGGATTGTATTCAGCATGGGGATGGGGATAGGGATGCACGCTTGTTCCCCTTCACCGCCCGCACCCACGCTTGAGGTTCTGCCCCCCACCATCACTTCCACGTTTACCCCCGTCCCGGGCACACTTGCCCCTCCCCAGCCGAGTTCCACGCCTGCGTTAACGGCGACCCCGTTTGTATCTCCCACATCAACAATTTTCCCCCCTCCCGGTACCCAGGGAGAGCATTTCTTGTTCACTAGACCTATTGACATTTGGGTAGACTTTACCTATCGCTACGGGAGTACGCAAAACGGCACACGAGCAACACATCACGGGGCAGATTTGGTGGTGGAATGTGGTCTTCCCGTACAGGCGGGAGCCGATGGCGAGGTGGTGGTGGCGGGCGGCGACTGGCAAGATGTTTATGGGCCATACCAAAGCTTTTATGGGAATTTGGTGGTGCTGCGTCATGAGGCGTTTTCTGGCCGGCAAGAAATATTCACTCTTTATGGGCATCTTTCACAAGTGAATGTCGAAGTGGGAGATTTTGTTTCGCGAGGGGATGTGCTGGGCGAGGTGGGTTTTACCGGCGCGGCAATTGGGTGTCATTTGCATTTTGAGGTTCGTTTGGGCGAAAATAATTACGCCAGCACCCGCAACCCAGAGTTGTGGATGTTGCCCAACCGCGATGAAGCGGGCACTTTTAACGGAGCAATTGCTGGCCAGCTGATGGGGTTAACGGGCTATCCCATCCCCGGCGTGGATATTGAAATTCAGCGATTGGACGAAGACGGCAAAGTCATTCATACAATTTACACAACCACTTACGCCGACCAAAGCGTGAACGGTGATGATGAATGGAAAGAGAATTTCGCGGTCGGAAACTTAGCTCCCGGTCAATATCAGGTTCAATTTATTGCCAACGGGCTTGAGGTATACAAAGTAGAAGTCAAACCTGGGCAGGTGGCCTTAATTTATTTTCAGCTTGGGGAGTGAAGAAGAAGCAAAGGAGACAGCCATGTCAGGATATATTACAGATGTGCCCGGCTTTCAAGTTGGTCACGCGGAGGATAAAGAAGCTCTAACGGGATGCACGGTAATTTTATGCCCAGAGGGAACGGTTGGCGGGGTGGACCAAAGGGGAGGCGCGCCTGGAACGCGCGAAACAGACGCCTTGAGGCTTACCCATCTTGTGAACCGTGTGGATGCAGTGCTTTTGACGGGCGGCTCGGCTTTTGGGTTGGATGCCGCTTCGGGCGTGGTTCGCTATCTGGAAGAAAAGGGGGTGGGTGTGAACGTGGGCGTGGCGCGCGTCCCTATCGTTCCCGCCGCGGTGCTTTTCGACTTAACTATAGGTTCTGCCAGTGTGCGCCCAAACGCCGAGATGGGCTATAAGGCCTGCCTAAACGCCAGCGCAAACGCTCCCGCCGAAGGCAACGTGGGCGCGGGAACAGGGGCTACAGTGGGCAAAATTCTAGGTGCGAAACAAGCCACAAAAGCTGGGATTGGAACCTCTAGCCTGAAAATTGGCAAAGGGGTTGTAGTGGGAGCTATTGTTGCCGTGAACGCCTTTGGCGATGTCATAGACCCAGAGAATGGTAAAATAATAGCCGGCGCTCGTAAGATCAAAAAATTTGTCGACACCCTCAAGGTCATGAAATCCTTTGTCGGGCGCACAGTTCTAAACTTTGCTTCTGGCAACACAGTTATTGGAGTAGTGGCCACGAACGCCAAGTTGAATAAAGAACAGGCTACAAAAGTCGCTCAAATGGCGCATAATGGCTTAGCCCGAACCATTCGCCCCGCCACCACAATGTTAGACGGTGACACAGTTTTTGCCTTATCAAAGGGGGATAAGGAAATAGACGTCAATATTGTGGGAGCATTCGCGGCCCAAGCGTACGCTCAGGCCATTTTGCGCGGCGTCCGTGCCGCCGAAAAAGTGGCCGGCCTGCCCTCTGCCGCCGATTTCGCGCAAACGTAAGCCATCTCGAAAAACCAGCGTCAAAACCTTGTGGGCGAGGCCAAGGGATTGAATGATTATAAATTTATTAAGATAATTTTAATGTTATTGCGAATGTAGCATAGCAGAATGTGGCAATCTCCCACTCTAAAAGGGAGACTGCTCCGCACCAAATTATGATTTGCTGAAATCAGCTAAGGAAAATTAAATGAAAAGAAAAATGCTCTTACTTGTTGAAGATAACTTAGTTTTAAGAGGAGCGTTAAAAGAACTCCTTTCCATGGAAGGTTTCAGCGTCTTCGCGGCTTCTAACGGGTTAGAGGCTCTTTCGATAATGGAAGTGGTATTGCCAGACCTCATCATTTCTGATATCTCTATGCCCAAAATGAATGGCGAAGAGTTCTTTAAAATGGTTCGGAAACGCTCGGAATGGATAGCCATTCCATTCATTTTCTTAACCGCCCATGGCGATGATGAGGCTATACTGATGGGTAGAAGTTTAGGCGCAGAAGATTATTTGGTGAAGCCAATCAATCAAGACGCACTAATAACCACGGTCAACGCTCGTCTGAAACGTGCCCAAGAACTGCAAATAGTACAACTTCAAGAAGCTTATGAATCCAGTCTAATGATGTTGGCAAACGCCATTGAATCGCGAGACCGCTATACGCGCGGTCATGTTGAACGAGTGCGGGATTATTCATTAATGATTGGGGAGCAGTTTGGCTTGGAAAAGGCTCAATTACAAAATTTGCGTTTTGGGGCTATCTTGCACGATATAGGGAAAATATATGTCGAAGAGAGTATCTTACGCAAAGAAACTTCTCTAAATGAGCAAGATTGGGAAGTTATTCGCAACCATCCCCTGGTTGGTGTAGACATGTTGAAAGATATACCCTATTTAGTGTCCACCATTCCCGTGGTACGCTCGCATCACGAACGATGGGATGGCAGTGGATACCCCGATGGATTGAAAGGGGAGGAGATTCCCTTGCTGGCAAGGATTGTCGCTGTCGCCGATGTCTTTGACGCCATCACCAGCGACCGTGTCTACAAAAAAGCGCGCCCCCTCAAAGCAGCATATCAAGAGATACTTGACCAGGCAAGCATACTCTTTGACCCCGAAGTTGTTAAAATATTTGAAATGTTATGGAAAAAAGGGGATATACAAAAAATTGTCGAAATGCTAGAAACGATACCGAAAAAAGGTGAAAACTCCCTGTAGTTTGTAGCAGCGAACGAGAGGTATTTCAAAAAGCAAAGGCCACAAAGAATTTCTTTGTGGCCTTTATAATATGAACCAAAATTGGCTCTTGTGTAGTATTTGCGCAAAATGTCAAGATAAATCTTGCGTTACGGAACGTATCGCGACATTCGTGTCGCCCTTGCACATTTTTTACAGGTAAGCCCCAAAATTTTGCCTACTAACTAAAAACCGCCAAATCACGCTTTAGATTTTCAATAGCGGCTACTGGAGAAGGATCAATTTCATAGGCCATAGACAAATAAAAAGCCACATAATCGCCCCTGTGGAGCGTAGTCCATAGCTGCGCGAGGCGTGTTTTGCCTTCGGCGTTCACTATTTGGGTGTTTATTCCAGCCTGCGCCATACCTTTTTGGGTCAGTTTCACACGGAGTTGGTTGCGGGGATGGTTAGACTCGGCCAATAAGAAAATTGACATGGTTTTAGACAAAGCTTCTTTGGGATTGACCACGCCAGCCAGCGTATTATGATCCGCTTCTGGTAGAGATTCGAACTGCGCTAGCCCTTTAGCAATCTCGCTGACTTGTCCTTTCCAGCGTCTGGCGACTGGCGCCAGCAATCCGGCGGCGAATACACTCACCCAGCGTCCAACCAAATCTTCGGCCAGGCGTTTGGCTGGATTTTCGGCGAGGGGGACATTCGCTTGGAGGCGTTTCTGCTGCTCTCCAAGGGCAAAGATAGCATCTTGAACCTCTTCTTCGGGGTCGGGAAGAAGGTCTAAGCGTGCGAAAACGGCCAATAATAACCCAAAGGAATATCCTACCGCAGCGCGGGGCTGCCCTTCGTGCTCAAATTTCCAGAGGCCGGTTCCATGTTCTTTGGCTTTGGCGGCTATTTTCCCGCCAGTGGTGACGACCAGGATGCGGCAGTCTTGTTTCACAGCGGCATCAAAAGCTGAGAGTGCTTCTTCTGTATTTCCCGAATGGGATGAGGTAATTACTAACGTTTCTTGGCCTTTGGCCCAAGCGGGAAGATTGTAGTCCCTGTGGACGAAGACTGGTACCTCGCTAAGGGGCGCGGCGTAAGAAGCTAGCAGTGACGCTCCAATAGCGGAGCCACCCATCCCGGCGACCAGAACGCGCTCAATGCCTTCCCAGTTGGGCAAGGGGAAGCGTTGTCCTAGTTCCCAAGCGGTTTGCAATTGTTCTGGCAGATCATCTATCTCTGCTAACATGTTTTGAGTATCAAATTTCCCAAAATCATTATAATTATCTAAATTCATTTTTGTTCTCCTCAGACTTAATCACAATTCTTGTAGAATATTATAAACTTCGCTTCGTTTCCATCCAGATTTTTTGGCTATTGCCTTCGCTATCTTTGAAGGCGGGTTTCCTTCAATCAGTTGTTCTTTTTTTAGTGCGTGCTGGAGTTTTTCTAGAGACCATTTTTGCGTTTCTGGGTCTTGGCCAGCGATGACCAAGGTGATTTCTCCGCGCGGCTCTTTTTCTGAAAAATGTTGCTGCGCCGCACTTATTTTTCCGCGGAAAATCTCTTCGTGGAGCTTGGTTAGTTCTCGGGCGATGGCAATATCTCGCTCTCCTAATTCTTTGGCTATGTCGTCAAGGGCTTGGCAAAGCCGGTGAGGGGTCTCTAAAAATATTAGCGTGTGGGGGATTGAATTCACTTCGCGCAGTAATTTTTGGCGTTGGCTCTTTTTTCGAGGTAAATATCCCAGGTAGAGGAAAGAGTCCGAGGGTAGGCCCGACGCTGTGAGAGCGGCAATTGGCGCGGAGGGGCCGGGGATGGGGCTAACGTGGTGCCCCGTTTTTAGGGCGGCGTTGACCATCACAAAGCCGGGATCGTTGATGCCTGGCGTTCCCGCATCGGAGATGAGCGCTACATCCCCTTTTGCGAGGTGCGCGAGGAGTTGCGCTGTTTTTTGGGATTTGTTGTACTCGTGGTAGCTGGTTAAGGGTGTAGAGATGCCATAACGTTTGAGCAATCCCCCACTTGTACGGGTATCTTCGGCGGCAATTATGGTTACTTCTTTTAATATTCTCACGGCGCGATAGGTAATATCTTCGAGGTTACCGATAGGGGTAGCTACTAGGTAGAGGGTACTCATTTTTGAGCTTCTTTGCTAAGAATTTCTTTCACCCGGCGGGCTAATTCGCGCCGTGGAAGCATTATTTGCCGCCCACAGCCCAGACATTCTATTTTGATGTCTGCTCCAATCCGAGTCACTTTCCATTTGTCTTCGCCGCAGGGATGTGGTTTGCGCAGACGGACTATATCGTCTAGTTGTAGGTTTGGTAACATGCGGGCATTATATCACTTGAGGGCGTAGAGAAAATAGTTGACACTTTTGCGTTAGGGGTAAAAAGGAATTGGCTTTTGCACATTTTTTACAGATGAGCCAAGAAAGTTGGGCGGATGATTTTGTGCTTTGTATGTTTATGGCTGCAATATTTTTTTCATGAGCTGGCTGAAGTCTTGAATGGTGAACGGTTTTTGAAGCCAAGACACATTTCCTTTTAGGAGAAGGTTTTTTTCTTTACCGTGTAATGGGTGTCCGGTAACGAAGATGATTTTTAAATCCGGCCAAAAGGTCTGAATTTCGTGATAAAGCTCCACCCCGCCCATTTCGGGCATAACTATGTCGCTAACTACAAATTCAAAAGTCATGCTCCCTGTTTTGAGGTGGTTCAAAGCTTCTAAGCCATTTGAAGCGGTTGTCACTTGGTAGCCAAACATTTCTAGCATGGCTTTTAACGCCTGACGGGTTGGCGGGTTATCTTCTACTAATAATACGGTCTGCCCTGTTCCATCTATGGTGATATCTACTTGTGGTTCGCTGTATTCTTCTTTTACTGCAAGGGCACGTGGCAAAAACACAGTGAATGTTGTGCCTGTTTCTTCTGTGCTTTTAACTTCAATGTGCCCGTCAAATTGTTTGATAATCCCATAAACTTGCGCTAGTCCTAACCCTGTTCCCTTACCAACTTCTTTGGTTGTAAAGAATGGCTCAAAAACATGTGGTAGTACATCTTCAGAGATACCGGTGCCGGTGTCGTGAATGGTTATCTTTATCCAGTCGCCAGGAGATAGAAATGGGTATTTGTCACATTTTTCAGTGTGTTGAAAATGTGTCATATTGAAACTTAATTCCCCGCCATTGGGCATTGCGTCTCGAGAATTGACTGCCAGGTTCATAAACACTTGTTGCAATCGGGTGGGGTCTACGTTTACTAAATATTTTCCCGGTTTGCTGCGCAGGGTTATACGAATGGTTTCTGGAAGTGTTCGTGATAGTATGTTTTCCAGTTCTTTTAGGAATGAGAGTAAATCAATTTGTGTTTCTTTCATGACTGAACTTCGGCTGAAATCTGACATTTGGCGAATCAGCTCAGAAGCTCGTTCAATTTGTTGTTTGATTATGTTCAAGCGTGGTTCAAACGTTGGAGGCAAGTTTTTCTCTCGCAGCAATAGCTCGGTGTAGACTAAGATGGCGGCGATAATGTTGTTGAAGTCATGACCGATGCCAGCCGCTAGTTTCCCTACTGTAGCTAACCGATCTTGCATATTAATACGTTCTTGCGCCTCACGCTCGGCGGTCACGTCTTGAAGAGTTACCACCCATTGTTGAGTGTCATTTGTTATGGCTCGCAATTGAAGTTCAAAAACCCTGTTAGGAGGTCCAGCCAGTTTTATATCCACTGGCAGAGGTTCTTCTGAACGAGCAATAAGTTCCGAAAGTGAATACGGACCCAAACGGGCGATTACATCTCCTACCTGAGAAGAAGGAGTAAGCGGCTCTGCGAATTCTTTGCCAAGAGAGTTGATAATTTTTAACCGGTAATCTTCTCCCAGAAGGAGTACCCCGATGGGCAGGCCTTCAATAAGGGCTTCTTGGCGATGCTGTTCCCCAGCTAATCGCTCTACTAAATGATTAACGTCTTGGTAGCGTTGAGCATTACTTAAGGCTAGTCCTACTTGCTGGCTAATTGCGTTAAGTAAATCAAGATGTTCTTCAGAAAAACTTCTCGCAGCATCAGATTGTATGGATAAAACTCCTAATAGGTTTGTGCCGCTGAGGATTGGAGCAACGATAATCGATCCTTGTGGATTATCTATTCCTTTGATGTGAATCCATCTTTTATCATTGCGTACATCGGGTACATATACGGCTTCTTGGTTCTTTGCTACCCAGCCTGTAATACCTTCTCCCAATGCTAGATGTTTGGCATTTTTAACTTCAGGTGAATTTATGTCTCGCCCATAGATAGCGCGGTCTTCTAAAACTTGTGTGGTTTCATTATATAATTTGGCGATTCCAACCTTACCGCCTAAAGACCGCGTGATAAGTCCAATGGTTTGTTCTAAAATTGTACTGACGTTCAAGCTTGCAGCCAATTTTTTACTAATATCATACAGTAAACTTACGCGTCTTCGCTCAATAGCAACTTGCTCAAATAATCGAGCGTTTTCAATGGTTATAGCTGCTTGATCGCTAAGTAGTTTAAGGACGCGCAACTCAGATTGTTGGAATTCCCGTGCGTGTTGGAAAGTGATGTTCATTACGCCTACAGTTCGGTCACCAATGAGGAGGGGTAATCCCAGGATACCGCCTTCCCAGTCTTTATTGCGAGCAACATCAGCATATAAAGGGTGGGTTTTCATATCTGAAACCCAAATTATTTCTTGGGTACGCGCAACCTGGTAAGTTAATCCATGTTGGCGTGGGATGGAAACTGGGCCTTCCTTGTTTCCGTTTTTATGTAAAAACGCGCTGAAATATAGTGATGTGCCATCGTATAAGAAAATGTGAGCGTCTTTTATGTCTGGCATAAGTTTGAAGACGCTTTCAAGAATAGAGTTGAAAACTTCTTCTGGCTGTAAATTTGCTGTTAAGCTGAGCGTTGCCTGATGAACGGCCTCTAATTCTCTTGCTCTTTGTTCTGCGGCTTCAAATAGACGAGCGTTTTCGATGGCTGCGGCGGTGTGAGTGGCGAAAGTCTCGGCTAGCTCAATCTCATTTCGGGTAAAGCTTTCTGAAGTTATCCGGTCTAGCGATAATATTCCAATAACATTTTTTCTTACCAAAATAGGAACGCCCAACCAAGAACGGACAGGGTATCCAAATTCGGCTTCTACCCAGGAGGATACTTTTTTTGTGTCTTCTAGGACAATTGTTTTTTTGTTTTGGATTACATCTTTAAGATGTTGCCGCTCAAGGCTGAAACTGCCCCATAAGGGATTTTTAGTATATTTTTCGTATCCTTTGCTGCCCTTGACGTGTAATCTATCTTCTTCGATGAGCATAATATTGCCTCTGTCGTAAGAGAGCACTTTTGACAATTGCTCTAAGACAGCTTCAATAACATCATCCAAGGATAATAAAGAGCTAATAGCTCGCGCTGATTCTCGGAGCACTTGAGCTTGTTCACGTTCTTGTGCTTCTGCTTCAAATAAGCGAGCATTTTCTAAGGCAGTAGCCACCTGAGTGGCCATGGACTCTAAAAAGCGTCTGTCTTCATCATCAAAGCTGTTTGGCTTAAACGATTGAACTGTGGCCACACCTACTAAACGGTTCCGTGTGATGAGAGGGACGCCCAACCAAGAAAGCACTTTTTCCCCGTGTTCTAGAGGTTTGACGGGTGGTTTACATTCGTCAAAATTTTTGATAAGGAGATGCCTTTTATGCTTTACAATCCAGCTGAGCAGGCCTTCCATTTTTGGGCTAATACGCCTGTTTATAAGGGCATCTAGCTCTTTTCCGTTCTCAATGGCAGTAGCAATAACTATTTCTTGCGTGTCTTTATCCAGTAAGCCTATCAAAAAGACATCTGGGGACATCAACCTGTCTATCTGAATAAAGAACCGAGCTAAGATTTTCTCTGTGTCTAGGATGCTTGAAGTTGCTAAAGTGGTTTCGTAAAGCCCCCGTAATTGGCGAGTATGGTACTGTGTTGCTTCTAAGAGCTGAACATTTTGAATGGCGACTGCCAATTGGTCGGCTATTATTTCTATGACGCGGATGTCTTCTTCATCAAAGATTGATTCTTGTTGGCTTTGAACATCTAGCACTCCAATGACTGTGTTTCCTGCTAAGAGAGGCACGGCTATCTCGGAGTGTGTTTTGGGTAAGTATGGGTTTTCAAAGTGAGCCGAGTCTTCGCCTACATCCGATGCGATGCGGGCTTCCCCTGTATTTGCGACATATCCTACAATGCCTTCTTTTCCAATTTGTAGTTTGTGCCCTTGCTCGAGCATTTTTTGCCCGGCTTTTCCGGTGGCGGCTGTTAGAATGACGTACTTACTATCTGAGCTGACTAAAAATAACCCCGCGTGGTAAAAGCCAAAACGATCTTTTATGAGGTCAACGGCTCTATTGAGCAGAGGTTGAAGGCTGTGCTCTTTTGTTGCATCTCGAGCTACTTCGGCTGCTACTTGAAGTTGGACAGCCCGCCGTTCCAGATCATAGGCTATCTTTTTTAGGTTTTCTTTATTTTTTATGCTGGCCGTGATGTCGGAGAAGACGATTTGAGTGGCTTCTTGAGATCCATAGGTAATATGACTGGCGTAAATATCCAAGAAAATTTCTTGGCCGTCTTGCCGGGTTACCTTGACTTCGGATACGTGCTTTTGCTTTTCGGTGTTCTGAAATTGTTGCAACCGTTGTTGGATGTCTTTAATTGTGGCAGATGAGAAAATTGCAAGGATTGATTTTCCGAGTAATGCGTTTGGGTCGTTAGCTCCTAATAATTGCGCGGTGGTTAAATTGGCATAAATAATTTTTTTAGCGGCATAAACGAGCCTACCCATAGGAGAGAAGTCTATTAGCCGCTGATAATGATCTCTACTTTCTAGGGTATACCAAAGGAGGGCTATATACTGGCACAACGCCTCGGTTGCCAGTACATCATTGGGTGACAGGTTTTCTGCGCTTATGGCCAGTACTCCCTCAGTTTTTTCGGCATACGTTAATGGGGAGTATATCGCTGGGTTTTCCCCCTGAAAAGTTTTTTTAGCAGCGTCAGATTTTGAAAGATATGAACTTTCCCCGCTTTCTAGTGTTTTTTGGTAGATGCTCTGGTTGCCCAACGAGGGCTGCGATCTTCCATCGGGCACAGAGATTGTTATGTAAGACGGCTGAGATTTTTCGCCTCTTAGAAGGGCAATTTCCCCTTCTAAACCAAACTCGGCCAATTTCTTTAGGAGTATAGCCCAAATGTTTTCGGAGTTTACTTGGTCTTTGTTCAACGTCTGCAAAATGTTTAACAGAGCAGTCGTGGGTTGTGAGACGGAATTTTTTTCGGAATATTTCATAGCTTTAGCGAGGTGGTAAAGCTGTAACAATGCGTTTAATTTTACGCGGTCAAGGGAATATTTTCCTTAACATATAGCAATATTAGCATATCAGAATTTTTTTACCAAGTAATATTCTCCACGGTTAAAACCCCTATCTAGGTAATAACG
>Ga0164318_10001507_pt1 | contig 20830 bp, 19 predicted proteins | sample GuaBasSedimGuay9_FD_113734 | JGI IMG/M metagenome (GOLD analysis project Ga0164318, IMG submission 113734) | Subseafloor sediment microbial communities from Guaymas Basin, Gulf of California, Mexico - Guay9, Core 4571-4, 0-3 cm | ecosystem: Environmental > Aquatic > Marine > Hydrothermal vents... | reverse complement strand
GATTTCTCAATCAGCGGACGTTAGCTACGTGCAAATTCGTACGGAATAAAAAAAATAGATCATCGAGCGTTTTATAGCTCGATGTTCTTAACTATCGCCTGCAGGATCATCATCGCATCCACACTCGTAAGTTTACCATCCCGGTTGACATCACCGATGCGGTATCCCCTGCCCTCCGAATCCGTGAGATATCCGGACGGTGTGTCTGGTTCATCGTCCCAGTAATCCGGAACGCCATCGGAATCAGAATCTGCCCACGAGTCTCCTTCTTCCAATATCAGGATCGCATTACTTGCTTCCATACTGTCTGCACTGCTCTGGAAACCCACAACATTGCCAGTTGCTCGTAAATGTGCAGTCACATAACGGTCACTGATTCCAATTTGGTGAACACCGTTGTCATTCCACTCGTCAGTCCAGACGTGTCCATTGAAGATCAATTCCCCTTCGGCCGGATTGGCCCCGGGAGCAAACGTTACCAGCCGGGCACTCGCTATAGTCGACGGATTAATCGTGAGTCCGGTGATCGGTGCCCACGCGGTCGCTTCATCCGGCGTTGTGCAATAGGATGACTTGCCATTAAGTACATCTAAGTCCTCATTGACAAATATCTGCCTTCGCGGTTCGTTTGCATCCTCATATACCACTACCAGCATCATGCCTCGGATGGATGCGGTCTTCTGCGCACAGCATTTCGGGTTTGAGTTTGTGAGATCGGCGGTGTTTCCGTTCGTATCGAAATCAGCAGTTACGTCGTACGCCAGCAGCCCATACGGATTGTCATAGCTACCGTGGCTCTTCCTATCGGTGTAGTGATTCTCTATTGTTTGCACATTCCCATTGAAGTTCAGGCTGATGTTATCTGACATATCGCCCTGATAGTCAAAGCAGTATGGAACATACAGCCGCACCTCTTTAATGGCCGCACTCGCAGGAACTGGTATGTCGCTTGCGGTCCAGTTAGTGGTATAAAGTGCTGATGACCAGCCATAATAGCCACTTAGATACCAACTGTCACCTGCCGAATAGACCAGATCACCATTGAGATCGTACGTCTCCCACGTCGTCATATTCTCGCCTCCGGTGTAGGTCTTGCCTTTGTAGCCGTTATTCACAACGGTTGTGTCCAGCGTTGTTCTATTGTTCGACTCATCATTCTCGGCAATATTACCAGAACAGTCCGCGGTCACTGTTATTGTCACCCCATCACCAGAATCCCTGATGGTCGGGTCATTGATACTCACCGTGGTGTTAGCTCCTGCAGCGAGTGCATCGATGGATTCTATTGTACTGAATCCATCACTGAGAACGAAACTGACCTCGAACGACCCATTGGAATCAGTGCCGCTGTTCGTGATTTTTGCAGAGATCTCATTACTCTCGTTACCGAAGAGATATCCGCAGTTAAGAGCTATGCTCTCCACACTCATATCCGGAGCCGCCAGCACAGGCGCAACCATCATAAGAACAGCGATGCATACCAAAGATATCATTTTTTTCACTTTTGTTCCTCCTATGTTACTATTCTGTTATTAATCTCAAACTATTTAGAGATACTCGCAGCAATAATCTTACTGCATGTGTGTAAATTACACAACAGCATATAAGTGTTACTCCGGTCAGAGAATCGCGCTCAATCGATCACGGTAGTATCGCCGGGCGTTATTGCCACCCTTGCAATCCTGTGCACCCCCATCCCATTTTCATTCGATATGTTCAGTACAGTGGAATTGTTCGTTTCATTGTTAGCGCTGGGTGCTATTTCAGAATTATCTGAAAGATAGAAATATACATTTAATATGATCGAAATCAATGCAATCAGAATCGCAACAATCGATATAATTTTCCACCGGTTCTTATTATGCTCAGTATCTGGTGTAGATGTCATACATCCCCCCGTCCAGCTGTATTGCAAACGTGCCATCGTAACTGGTCGTGGTTCGGTAGATATAGGTATCGTTATCTTCGTCGAAGTTTTTGTCGTCATTCTCATCAAAGAAGCAGATCTCGGTTTTGTAATCCTGTGTCTCGTTTGTGTACGGATCATTGAAGAGCGTGAGTGTTCTTTCTGGTTCACTGGTCTCTGTGATGTTCATCCACACATTATAATCGGGATCGCAATCAGAGGGCACCGCATATACCAGGATATCCCTTGCTTCCCTGTATCTGGTGATTCGATCGAACCGATCAAGGACTGTAAACCTGAGCGTCCCGAAGACTGCGCCGTATATATCATCAGAGATGTAGTGGATGCCCATGTCAGTGATCTCACCCACCACCACAGCAACCAGGTCAAGCTTCTCCACCTTCTGCCCGCGCTCAAGAATGAGGAGTGCGGTGCTCGGAACCATATAGTCACCCTTGTCCACGATGTATGCGTAATTTCCATTGGTACCGAGATGATCGGTCACGTCACGCTCATCTATCGCAAGATCGTCGTATGGTTCGCCATTGTAGACATCCTCATCCCAGGTCTCGTTGTTGAACCCGAGTTCATTATTTCCCTTGTCGCCGGATAGAACAACTGTTGTAAGTGTCGCCCTCTTTACTTCAGCAAGATCGATCACGCCTGAAAAGAAGATATTCGTTGTCGCATCCTCTGACGTGATTTTGACACCGTCGCCATCTGTTTCGTAGATCATGTCGCAGCCCTCGTTTATCCAGTACTCGATCTCGGGTTCTTTCAAATCCTCATAGACCGCAATAAGATTGATCCCGCACACTCCGAACTTTGCATAATCCTCGCCCGTATTCTTCACAACAGTTGTGTAGTTGATCCTGCTACCATTTCCATCTTCTATATAATTTGTTACATTATAGCAGTACGTGCCGCTCGGATAGTTGTACGGGTCATAGCCCTTCCGATCCGTGTAACGGTCGTCCGCCGGTATCGTGTGACCGTCGAAGGTAACATCCATAGTGGCAGCCTTGCCCTCCGATCCTTTATGACCCCACGTCCAGTAAATATATAGTCGTGCATTCCTGACTGCCGCATTATCAGGCAGCGTTAGATTGCACTCGACCGCATACTCGTCATCAAGACTCAGCGGGAGTTTTGAGTAACTGCTGTTTCCGATTGTGTACACAATGCTGCCATTGATGGTGCCATGCTCAAACGTTTCAATCGAATCATCGCCATAATACCCCATCGACTTGCCTACTGTAACAGCAGAGGTCTTCTTGTTGTTTGTCTCGTCTGCTTCGTCAACCTCGTCGTTAACATCCACCACCGCAGAGAGTGTGTACTCGATCGTCTCGTCCGGATCCCATATAAATTGCACCGTCTCGCTCTCGCCCGCGCCAAGATCGTGAATGCGAATCGATCCGAGGGTGATGCTTCCCACAGACAACTCGAGATTGAACGCATCCTCGATGTCATAATCAGTCGGGTTTTGCACAACAACTTCGATTGTGTTATCCTCATCCGCAAAGATCTGGTCAGGTACTTTGATCTCGGTGATTGTCAGATCCGGCTTGTTCGACGGGGGTGGTGTCGGCGTTGGTGTGCCGCCACTTGTAAGCGTGAGCACCGCAATGAACGGGTGAACCGTGGATTCACCGCCTCTTTTTAACAATATGGTATTTCCTGACGAATCAAAGTGATCTGTGACATCAAAGGTCTTGATATCAAAACTGCTAGCGGAATCTCCCATGCTGTCAGCCACATCATCGCCCCCGATCTGATTGTCATTTATGTAGAGATAATCCTTCTCGCCACGATTTCCGCACAGATACGCGACCGTGAGGCTGGCACCCTGATTTGAGGAGGTCGCAGCAGCGAAGGAGGTGGTGCATTCGTCGTGCGAGTTCTTGCCGTTCAGATTCTCGTGCCCGTCATTTAGCCAGTACTCGACCTCTGGCGCGCCCTCGCGCTCGTAGACTGCGGCGAGCGTAACTCCGTAGACCCTGCCATCGATATCGCCCGACGTTGTAACCACCACAGTATTGCTTCCTGCATTCAGAGATGATACCGGCACCACATAAGTTACAAGATATACCCCAAAGCCAGTGCACATCACATTCTGGTTGGTGTCTGCCTTGCCCTTAAGGTTCAGCGTCCCGAGTGTATGCCCATTAACCGTGGTCTTGACCGTTCCGGTGTAATCTGGGTTTCCACCCCAGATTCCGACATACAGGCGAGAATAGACCACATTTGCAGGCACGTTGCTGAAACTCTGTGTGTAGGGCGAACTTCCAATGCCATGTCCTCCATCCACGTAAATTCCGCCTGAAACGGTCTCGTGTTTTACAGCAACGATCGGCGTACCATCTACCGCATACGTCGCTTCCGCGTGTGGGAGAAAGGTTAGCAGGAGCAGGTATAATATTATATATTTATATTTAAGTTTCATAGTCTTCTCACCGCACTGGCTGATATAAGAATAGTGGTGATTGCAACTATTGATTCGAATCCCGGTATCGATTCCGGTGGCGATTCCGGTGGCGATTCCGGTGGCGATTCCGGTATCGATTCCGTTGACCTGGAAGATGGCGCCGGAACCTTCCCTGTATGTTCCGCGATCAACACTGCACCAACCGGCTGTAAGTATCCGTCTATCGTCCGATTGTAGGTTATGTTGTTCTGCGGCTGGATATACTCGGTGACATCCCGGGAGTCGAGATCAAAGCATAAATCCCTCCACACATACACCCCACCCTCCATGCACCCACCATCCGCAGCATCCTCTGCGATCAGATGACCGTTGAATGAGAGCGTGTCGTTCACATCCTCGTTTCCTGATAGGTACATCGTCCAGAGTGTGGCAGACTTGAGATCATCGGAACTCCCGAACATCCTCTCGAAAGCGACGGTCTCACAGTCGTGCTCTGTCCGGTAATTCAGGTTTATATTCCCCTCGCAGATCCAGTATTCCTTGCTGGTTTCGGCGGAATCGCGGTAGACTGTAACGAGCGCGGTTCCCTTGACCCTGCCGTCGATCTTGCCACCCGTGGTGATCGTTGCAGTATTGTCATTGCCGCCGGCGACATATTCCGCCACATCGTAATATATCCAGTATTCGCCGTTTCCGGAGCAGTAGACCTCCGGATTGGTGTCGTTTAGCCCCGCAAGAGATATCGTTTCGAGATCATGCTCGTTGAATACCACCGAAACCCAGCCGGTCGCTTCCTTTGTGCCGCCTTTCACGCCCACATAGAGACGTGCGAAGAGAAGATCGGAAGGAACGTCGGTAAAGACCTCTGTGTATGGCGAGGTGCCCACCCCATGCCCGCCATCGACATAGACGCCTCCCACGACGGTGTCGTGCCGGATCGTACCGAGGTTGAACCCGTCAGAGGCGTATTGTGCTGATGCAACGGGAATAGATGATAGTATGAGCGTTACTGCCAGTATATGTCCGATCCCGTTGAGATGGCGGGATGCATCCTCTCGAACGATATTCCAGTTCATGATCGTCTTCTTAATGCAATGATCGATACGGTTATTACGAGAATCGTAAGGAACGGTCCGAACCCCGGTGTCGATTCTGATGTCGGTGATGATTCTGGTGCCTGTTGCTGCGGTCCGCAAGAGACCACGAGAAACGCGTTGCTCGGAGCCATGAAGTCTCCGTCATCCCGGATCTGCACCGTGTTGTCGCGGGCTACCAGATGCGCGCTCACATCGCGCTCATCGATTGCAAGATCCGGATACGGATCGCCTGCATACACACCGCTATACGCCTCCTCATTGAATGTCATGGTGTTTTCACCCTTATCTCCGGAAGCAACTACTGTTGTGAGGGTTGCTTTCGTCACATCCTCCGCATCGCCATGATGGACGTCCCCTTCGAAGACAAATTCCGTAGTTGCGGCCTCCGCTGTTACGCCGACATCCTCATTGACAGAGATGATGTCGCATCCTTCTTTGACCCAGTACTCGATCTCATCCCTGTTTGGATCGTTGTAAATAACCAGAAGCCCGATTCCGTTCACGCTGAACTTTTTAGAGTCGGTGGCTGCATTTTCAACGACTACCGTGTACGCTCCGCCGGATTTAACCCGGTCGGTAGCATCGTAGCAGTAGGTTCCAGCCGGATAATCGTAAGGTGATATTCCCTTGCGGTCAGTGAAGGTCTGATCGGGATTTATCTCTGTTCCGTCAAATGTGACCTGCATATCCGGATACGTGCCATTGCTCCCGATGTAACTCCATGTCCAGTACGTATACAGCCGTGCGAACTCGACTGTCGCTCCTTTTGGGAGTTTTATCGAAAGATTAACGGTGTATGTGTCGTTCGGGTGTAACCTGCCAGAGTACTTGCTGTCCCCGATTGTGTAGATGAGGTCTCCTCTGATGGTTCCGTGTTGGTATGTGAGGAGCGGATTGTCGCCGGCGTAGCTCTCTGCCGCGTGGTCGTTCTGCCCGTGCCCGCCAGTGACGGTCTCTGCCGCCATGGCGGGTATGAGGGCTAATATAAGTATTGCTATTATAATATGTCTCATGATGTCATTCACCTGTATGTAGTATTACTAATTTGTGTGTAGGCACGTGAACCTCACACTATATAAATATTTCTACCTACGCATTAGCTCCGAAAGAAATTTGCCACATATTAAGTACGTTTATCCAACTATTCTAGACATCCCCGCGCATAATCCGAACAATTTTTAAGTTCTTCCGGTTACGTTTGTTTGCCGCAGTGGGTCGCGAGGAGACTTTTTAATTTATTCTGGTTGGTTGAAAACATGGCGCCAACCCGACAAATACGGGTATGATTGTGTAGGTGTAATCAGTGAAATCTGTGTTAATCTGTGGCTAAAATAGTATCATCTACAGATTAACGCAGATGGACACAGATTAGTGGTGTAAACCACTTTTCAGACCGATAGTTCTCCATTATGGTAGTTGTGGTTGCGTAAGACAATCCGACGTTATCAGAAAATAATAAAAGATTCGTCGCGAGAGTTTGCGGAAATGGAGAAACAAGTCAACCGCCACTCAAAACCAGAGAGCTGCCAAAAATAACGGTGACCGGAGAATAATAAAAAGTCTCCTGACCCGCGCATCAAATATGCCAGCTATGATTTGAAATCCTGTTCCTCACATCATCGCGCTCCGCATCTTCCGCGCCGCATCATACCCGATCGATCCGCCGATGAGTCCACCAAGGACTGCAAGCCCGACCTGGAGCCATGAGTACCACGGCGCATAACAGATCTTCCACGCAGTCGGCGCGAAAAGGAAGTAGAATAACCAGTAGGAGATGAAACCCCGTGACATGCCATATATCATAGATGCAATTCGCGTGTCTGCATAGTTCCCCTTTAAAAGCGCAACCTCGGCATCCACGACTGCACCCTCGAGCAGATACCACCCGAGCCAGACTGTGATGTTTGAACCCCAGATCACCATGCAAACCAGCTGGTCAACAAGGAAGAGTAGCATGGCAGTGCCGGGTTTTCTGACGAGATGTAGCGCGATCACCATCAGCGCGGACACCGGTATCGTGAACAAGAGTCCGCCAAACGGCCCTAACAGGTCATTAAACGTCTGCCAGAACCACCTGAATACAACACCGGCAAGCGCTGCGAGCAGTGCGATTGTGACAAGATCGATCGTGGTGTACATCTCAAGAATTCCGAACCGTCTGACTGCAAGGATCACTATTGCAACCAGCAACAAACTGATGATGATGGTGCCATAAGTGATCCACGACGGCGGAGGGATGATTGTGATCTTGTGGGTGTATTCGGTTCTGCTACCGTCTGCCGCCGTTGCAGTTATTCGAAACGTTTCAGCCGTCTTCATCGGAATCGACTCGGGAGGTTTCACCCGGATTCGCACGATCGCGGATTCTCCGCCTGTGATCGCCATTGGGCTGACTGTCAGGGTGTTGCCATCCTGTGTGATCTGACCGCTCAGTTCCTGTGTTGGCACGGATAGCGGTAAGAGATCAGGAACCACAATCGTTGCGGAGATGGTTGCGGTTTCTACGCCGCGGTTTTCGAAAGTGATGCGTGCACCTTCCTCTGAGCCGCTTGCCACCAGTTTATCAGGTGCAAACACACCCTCCTTCCGGTCGGGAATGGTGACTGTGATACCTATATCATCAACGCTGCCTGCCGCATAGACAACAGAAGGAAGTAATAATGCCAATATTATGGCAAAAACAAAGAATAGTGATCTGTAATTCATATTAATCTCATCCTCGCTCCTGTTTTTTTTTCAGGTATATCAGAAAAAAGCCAATAATCGCGATCGCGAGTACTGCAACTACCGGGATTGGAATGACAGACATAAGAGATGATTGCGCCTCATAAACCGTCAATTCCTTATCGCCTTCTACGCCGCTCTTGTGTTCAATCACTAAAACAGCATTGAACGGGTGCAGGTACTGTTCACCGCCTCTCTTGAAGAGTGCAGTGTTGTTATTACCTACAAGGTCATCAGTTACATTGAAATGGTCAAAATCCAGGTAACTTCCTGTTTTAGCCCTTCCCACATCTTTTCCTAGGAGTTTTGAGTTGAACCACAGTTCGTCAATCTCCCCCCCGGTTCCTGCGATCATTACCGTCCACAGGTCTGCTTTTTCGACAGTCTCGGTCTTCACATCTCCCGGAAATAACGCTTCTCCCTGCTCTTTAGCGCCGCCATCGGCAACCGCCTTGCTGAGTGCATAGTTTCCCTCATCGATCCAGAACTGTGTGTAGGGCATGCTCTCGTTTTCGTAGACGGTAACGAGAAAGATCCCATAAGGTGCGCCGTTGTTGTTCTCATAAGTCGCTGATATCACGTTGAGCCCTTCCTTAAATGGGACCTCAGTGACATCATACGCATAGCAGCAGACCCCCCATGCAGCAATGTAATCGGGTTCTTCCCGTGTTTTTAGCTCGTTATCGTTTATTGAGACCGTTAGCGTGTCCCCTTTGTTGTAGTTCCACATCGGCACATACAGACGAGCATAAATTATATTATCGGGAAGATCGAAATACTCGGTGTACGGGTCCGCGTAGGTGAGTCCGTGACCCCCGTCGACATGGACGCCGCCGTGCATGCTGCCTGATGCGATGGTGTAGAGTGGTGTGCCGCTGCCCCGCCACTCACCTGCCATGGCTGCTTGTGAAATAACCACGATGATGAATATCGAAAGCAACAGAACCGGACCTTTTCGAATCCGAGTCATTATCCCAGCCCCGGTGCGGTCCCACCGAAACCGATGGAACTTAAGTATGTACCAGCTACCAGAAACGCGGCGATGTAGATTAGCATAATATAATCACCTCGCCCCAGTTGCAGTTCGTCTACAAACGTGCGGTTCTTTGTTGCACGAAACGCACGCGCATCAGCAGCAATTGCAATCTGTCTACCTTTGCGCAGAAGCCCGACCACCATCGGGAAGAATATGTGCCGCAGCGCCCTGATCTTTGTCCGGATACCCCCTTTGATCTCAAGCCCGCGCGCTCTCATCGCATTTATGATGATCATGCTCTCTTCGATCATCGATGGTGCGAACCCGACCGCTGAAGACACCATGAATGCAATCTCGTTTGGGAATCCGATCCGGATATTCGTGAACGGGATCTTTGTAAACCGCACGAGTCCGACGAGCAGTTCGCTTGGGTGTGTGCTTGCAACAAAGACCGACGCCGCACTCACAGTGGTCATAAACCGGAGCGACTGGATAAGCCCGTACCACGCACCCGCTGCGTAGAAATGTATCCCGCCAGTGATTGCTCCGATCACAGGGACTGTTGCAGGTATAATTGTGAACGTCGGATTCGCAGGGTCCCCCCAGTAATAGAATATGGATTGTGTGAGCATGAAACCAAAGACCATCGTGCCGAAGACGAAGAGTATCGCACGGATCTTTGCTGCCGACGGTTGGACCAGCACCCAGAACGGCAGTGTGGATAGAAACGCAATGAGCAGGAGTGCCGGCGATCCAAACAACATGCTTAAAACAGACATTCCGAAAACCCACACCAGTTTCACCCGCGGGTCGAGTCTGTGCATAACCGTGTCTTTCTGCTCATATCGGAACAATCCTTTCATCAGAGCTTCATGTTTCGTGCTAATATATAAGATTTATGTAGTAGGAGGGTACACATCGTTATCAAACGGAATAAAACCATGATCGATATCCAAAACGTCAGCTACACCTACCCGAACATGTCCGAACCGACATTAAGAGGCATCGACCTGCACATCAATGATGGTGAGTTCGTGCTGCTTCTTGGCGCAAGCGGCTCCGGGAAATCCACACTCATCCAGTGCTTAAACGGACTCGTACCAAAAATCGCAGGCGGAAACCTCAAAGGCGAGATCGTGATAAACGGGAAGGATGTCCGGAATTATAAAGTACATCAAATGGCATCGGATGTGGGAATTATCTTCCAAAACCCGGATACCCAGTTATTTTCACTTACAGTCGGAAAAGATATTGCATTCGGACCGGAAAACCTCGGCATGCCGAAAGAAGAAATATTGGGGCGAATAGATCGAGCTATGCACACCATTGGTATGGGGGATATGCGTGATCGTTTTGTCTTCACACTATCCGGAGGTGAGAAGCAGCGGGTTGCAATAGCAGGCACTCTTGCGATGGAGCCGCATGTCATGGTCCTGGATGAACCGACATCTGATCTTGATCCGGTCGGCACAGGCGAGGTACTCTCTCTTGTAAGGAAGTTAAATCAAGAAAAAAATATGACTATTATCTTAATCGAGCACAAAATTGATGAGGTAGTACATCTTGCAGATCGCGTCGTTGTTATGGATCAGGGGAAGATCATCATGGACGATACACCAGATATAATCTTTGGTGATGGACATGATCAGTTAAAAAGTATCGGCATAGCCCTACCTCAATTATCAGAGATTAGTCATGCAATGAAAAACGGTTCTGGCGATTTCGAGGGGGATTTGCCAACCGATTCATCATATAATACGATGCTTGCCAGATTATGCCAGTTACTCCGGGACAAACCTGCCAATATCGCACGATTCAGGGTTGCTCACACACCACCCACCAGAACCGCACCGAAACCAAAGATCGAGATCAAGAATCTGCGGCACACCTTTGAAGATGGGAAGGTTGCTCTCGACGGCATCAACCTTATGATCCCCGAAGGTGATTTTGTGGCACTAATCGGACACAATGGTGCAGGAAAAACCACCCTCATAAATCATTTGATCGGGTTTTTAAAGCCCGATAATGGAACAATCTTCATCGATGGCAATGACATATCAGGTATGCGGGTGGCGACGCTCGCGCAGAGTGTAGGCTATCTATTCCAGAACCCTGACAATCAGATTTTTACGGATAGCGTTACCAAGGAGCTGAAATTTGGTCTGGAAAACATTAAACTTCGTGATACCCTCATCGAGGAACGCGTGAACCGGGCCATCTCGATGATGGAACTTGGAGAGTTTCGAGACCGACACCCACATTCGTTAAGCCGGGGTCAGCGTCAGCGTCTTGCGGTGGCATCCATCCTTGTGATGGAGCCTGACATCATCGTGCTCGACGAGCCCACCACCGGGCAGGACTGGGGGCATGTAAACAAGTTTCTGCAGCAGATCCGGCATCTGAATGAACTCGGGAAGACAATCATCCTCGTAACTCATGATATGAACCTCGTGGCAGGGTATGCCAGACGGACGGTTGTGATGGACCATGGCACGATCGTACTGGATGGCGACACGAGACATGTCTTTTCAGAACAGGAAATCCTGGAAAAAACAGGAATAACGCTGCCTGTTATCATCAGACTCTCGCCGGACCTCCTGAAGGAAGGGATCGATATTCCGCCGCTCCTAACTGTCCATGAGTTAAGTGAGATCGTTTTTTCTGATTCCGGGTAGTGCCCTTGTAATGTCTTGGTAATGCCCTGTAAACCGGGACGCGCCCGAAAGAATAAAATACAGTTCAGGTTACATCTATATAAATCTCTTTATTCATTTTCCCGCCTCCAAGTGATTCAGTACCAGATCAATCACCAATTCATGATGATGCCAGGATAGATATACTGGCTGACCTGGCACATATACTGAATTATCAGGGCACTACGCCTTCAGATCGTGCAGTTCGTATTCGATCCCCTCTGCCTCCAGCCGCTTTAAAAGCGAAGGGAGTTCATCATCCACCGAAAGCACGAAAGAGGACACTCCATGCCACGCTGCTTCGACAACTGCCTCTTTTGCACCGAACATCACATCTGCATCGATCCCGATATTTTGTAGGGCGATCAACGCCTCAACACCGATCACAGCAATGAAACAATTCGCTTTCACAAGTTTTTTAAGCATCTGGTAATTGACAGCAGTAGAGCCACCGCGATGGACTCTCGGCACCTTCCCGATAACGATTTTGACATCCGGAAGATCGATGAGTCCGCTCAGATCGGTAACACCGATGTCTCTTCCTTTCTGCACATCCGAGATGACCTTGCCTGTTGCACCTGTTTCATGCTTCGCGGATGCATACAGGAGACCATCACGCATATAGAGATAAATCTGCGTACCTGCCTGTAAGGGTTCGTCAGCGATCGCAGTCCAGACCGCAACCTGACTGACAACCTCTTCAAGTATGAATCGCGCATACCTCCGAAGTGAGAATGCGTGTTCGGTTATCCATTCGACCCCTTTCGTAGTCGTCTTGTATCTAACCCGTCCATCACTATACACAAACCCCTGATTCGTCAGTTCCTTTAGATATTCGGAGACCGCCTGCGGCGTGATCCCAAGTGTGTGTGCAATCTCGCTCTGGCGTACATTTGGCTGATGTGATGCGACCTCTACGAGAATCTGGAATTTCGTTGCATCCCGTTTGCTCTGGAGAAGGAATGTCATACAATTAAATCGTATTGTCACTATTTAATATTAAACTTGCGGTTAGGTCACCTGCCCGGATGCACCAGATAACTCCCTCCCGCACACCGCACGAGCGGCTTTGCGATGTGCCGTCTCGCAGATGGCGGGACCTCGTACCAGCCGTAATCGAGACTGCGCTTAATCGGCACGCGATCAGGAACAAGAGACGCGGTTCTGCATCTCCTGCACCGGTAACCCTGCCCGACGCCAGCCGATTTCATGCGTCTTCCGCATGCGCAGACCGGATTTCTGATCTCGTAGAGGGCAGTCAGATGCTCGATCTTTATCTTTTCAAGATGAACCGTCCCGCCATCCACACTTCCGCAGACGACAACCCGGTCACCCACAGCCAGTTGCCTGATAATACCCCGGAAGTTCTTTGTCGGCTCAAACGCGGCGCAATCAATTCCGGATCCCGACTGCGGGTCTGTAATTTCGAAGATGACATGCCCGCCATGAATCGTTCGCGGCGCGGAAGAGACCACGCCTCGTAAGATATACGAACGCCCGCCGCGAGTTTGGTCGATCATCGATTGCATCAGATGCATGTCGGTTCCCTGATTCGTCTTGAACAAAACCGCACGCTCGACCTGCTCTGACCTGATGTGGTCCATGGCATCGATGACGCCATCTACTTCCCCGCGGATTCCGAAGAGGACCGGATCGCGTCCATGCGGGACGCAGACGACCGCTTTATTTACAATGTCAACGGTGTCCCATGTTCGCGGATATGTCTGCATGTCCGCGTCCCGGATGCTCCCGGCATCGACCTCTCTCGGTGTGCCGATCCGGGCTGGCATCCTGTATGTGATCAGTTCGAATGTGTGGTCCGGGATGCCGTTTGATGCGACCGCTGCTGCCGCAAGCGCACCGATGAGGCCGCGTCCGTTCTTAAATCCGCAGAAATCGATGTCATACTTGTTTATCAGATCTTTCGCATCCTGTATCCGGAGGATGTCCTGCATCGCACGTCTGGAAAATGATTCGAGGTCACTTCTCATGACAGATGGAGTATCATCGAGAAACACCACTCCCGGATTTGTGTTCTCGTCGGATAACTTTGACTGCGACCTCACTTCATCCAGAACAACTTCTTTCACCTCATCTGCTTCGCTTGCTCCATCTATCTCGATATTAAGGGCAACCGCACCGTTTCCTCTTGTTTTATACCTGATGTTTGGATTTAACCGGATCAACAGCGGGTAATCTGCCAGATCACCGTATTTCTGGAGTTTCTCCACTAATACTGCCGCAATGTATGTTGTGCAGCCGCCGCCGCTTCGTGAGTCGGTGTCATCGATTCCAATGATCATTATGGTTGCCCCGGTTGTTCTGGTCGTTGTGATTGTTATGGTCACTGTAGTTGCTGTAGTTGCTGTAGTTGTGCGAAGATGTTAATTACGGTTATTACCACATTGTGGGTATGAACGGCGGCATTATTCAACCCAACTACAAAGACGGCTTGGTGCATGTGGTTGTCCAGGACGTAAACACTAACGAGGTGCTGATGTGTGCGTACATGAACGAAGAAGCGTTTGGACTGACACTCGAGACAAATATAGCGCACTATTGGAGCAGGAGCCGGAAGAAACTCTGGAAGAAGGGCGAGAGTTCGGGACATCTCCAGAAGGTGCATGATGTGCTGATCGATTGTGACTGCGATGATCTGCTGCTCCGGGTCGAGCAGATAGGAGGTGCATGTCATACCGGATATAGGTCATGCTTCTACCGAAGAATCGACGGCGAAGTGGTTGGCGAGAAGGTGTTTGAGCCGTCTGAGGTGTATTGATTCGCAGTTTGGGATTGCAACACTATAACATAAGTCGGCATTGCAGGGGCTTTCCGGAATACAGCTCTCCTGTGAAACGGAGCCATTCAACATAGCAGGTCTTTCTAAAGGTTCATATCCAATAAAATAAGAATCCCGCCACGCGTCGTTTCAAGCAACACAATCCAAACGTCTGAAACACTGATGCGGATCGTCTGAAGAGTTTTGGATGCTGCTGATCATCTCAAATCAATGCCATAATATGGGTTAATGAATTCATCCATTGCAGGAACTTCCGTCCCCGTACGCAACAATAGCACGTTCTGTCAATAGTTTGCGAACCTGAACCCTGCTCACCTGTCCAGCACGATCAGCGCCACATCCTGATCACCCTCGATGCATGTTCCGTGAATCGGGTGGTCTCCGCAGACTATCACGCAAGTATTCCGGCTAAGATGCCTGCAAATCTCGCATAAGTGGTTATCGATGTGTTCTGCTGCATAAGCAAGTTCGTCGAAACTCCGCGCTTCGTGCGCATACCTGTCGATCGCCCTGAAGTGTACCACCATGAGAACCGGCTCGTGTTTCAGGAGCTCGATCGTACGCTCCTTGATCTTCGTATCATAGTCAAGTATGTCTCTGCTATCGTCCACGCCTGCAACAAGATCGATCTTCGTCTTCATCGCTTTCGCGCCCTCGCGCTCGATCACGACCGCTGACTTGATACCCCTCTCCTCTGCAAGTTCGAGTATCGATTTGATCGGTGAGGTGCAGACATCGGAAGTTGCGAATGTGCGGTGGGTATCCGGACGGCATCCTGTGAGGATTGACGCGATCGCCGGCGTCGTGTGGTCTGCCACAGCCCTGCACCTGATGACGGTGCCGCGTATGTGGGGCATATAGGGTTGCAACCGCTGGTACGTGAAATAGCCGAGACTATCAACGATTACCAATACCGCCCGGTCGCATCGTTGCAGGCGATCGGTCAGTTCCGGTATCGCTACACCGTCCGCACCAGGAAGCGGGATGCTCAGTAATTCGGCAATCGTTGGTGCAATATCAACGAGGCTCCTGACAGCCCTGACGGGTGGTGCAGCCATCATTCGGCGCGGTCGCCCTCCGGGCCGGATATGAACAACTCAATCCACGATACGTTGATCATGTCCCCCCGTTTCCCCTGCATCTCTTCCGTTCCGATCTTGATATCTGTCACTTTCATGTCTGTCAGGTACCGATTCCGGGTCGCCTCGACGGCATCTACTGCACGCGAGATCGAATGCCCCCGCGCCTTTACCACTACGTCGCTCGTGCCTTTGCTGAACTGTGCCATGATCGCCATGACATAATCCATCACGCCTTTCTTGCCCACGAATACGACGTTATCATCTAATCCGCCGATATGGGGCGTTGTGTCTACATCACTTGTTTCTGGTGTCATCTGACCAACCTCGCCGATAATGCTACGTAACTTCCATTAGACAAGTTAGCATCGAGTGTATATAATGATGACGTTTGGGGGGTCGCAGCTTAGAGACTTTTTAATTTATTCTGGTCGGTTGAAAACATGGCGCCAACCCGACAAATACGGGTATTATTGTGTGGGTGTAATCGGTGAAATCGGTGTTAATCTGTGGCTAAAATAGTATCAGCCACAGATTAACGCAGATGGACGCAGATTAGCGGTGTAAACCACTTTTCAGACCGATAGTTCTCCATTATGGTAGTTGTGGTTGCGTAAGACAATCCGACGTTATCAGAAAATAATAAAAAGATTCGCAGCTTATGGCGTTTGGATCAGGAAACTGCCGCCATACTCGAAACCACCCCCGCCCACACACCGGCGATTCCGTCTACGAACTCCGTCACTTTGGACAATTCGCAGCCGTGCGGTGGTGCTGATACTTGCCGCGGACAGCACCGACCTCGGTGTGCGTGTGCTTGTGGATATGCAGATGTAAGTGCCCGGAACCATTCTCAATCGTCTCTGTCAGATTCTTAACCGCTCCATCGATCGAGAGCGGGAGCACATCGCACGGGTACCCGAACGCCTGCAGGACCTCAAAGAACTGCATGATCGTCGGAACATCGAGCCCTGCTGCAACGAGCATATCAGAGTCTGCGAAGACCTCGCGGGTGGTTCCGTCCGCAATAACGGTCTTCTCGAGGACGATGACCCTGTCTGCAAGCTCAGGGATTGCGTTTACGTCGTGTGTGATAATAATGAGAGTTTTTCCCTCGTCTTTCAGCGTCCTGAGTATCTCTATCAGTTCCTCCCTGCTCTTCGGATCCAGGTTGGCTGTGGGCTCGTCCATCGCTATGATCTCCGGATCCATCGAGAGCACGGTTGCAATAGCGGCACGCTTCTTTTCGCCGCCGCTTAAGTGGTGTGAGACCCGGGTCTCGTAGCCGGCAAGCCCGACCCGTAGAAGTGAGTCCTTGACCTGCCGCTTCACCTCATCTTTCTCGATGCCGAGGTTGATCGGACCGAATGCGACATCATCGGCAAGGAGCGGCATAAATAGCATGTCATCAGGGTCCTGGAAGACGATCCCGATCTTCTTTGGCATCTTGTGCACTTTTTTGGGATTGATCGGTTCGCCGAGGATCTCGACTGCTCCGCGTGATGTCTTGCTGTGCAATATTCCGTTTAGGTGGAGGAGGAGCGTTGATTTGCCAGCACCATTCGGTCCGACGAGTGCTACGGATTCTCCCTTCTCAATCTCGAATGAGACATGCTCAAGCGCAGCCGTGCCGTCAGGATATGTGTAATTCAGGTCATGGACGCGTATCGCCGCTGCAGCCCCTGCACCCATCGCTGCCGCTTTCGCAGTCATAGGAACCCCCGGGCTGCGCTGAATGTATCAGATGTTGCTGCTACCTGCAGGAGAACCGCGAACCCGACGACGACTGCTGTGTTGACCCAGTCCTGCCAACGGGTGTGGAACTCGTGCAGCGTTGCGACCGTTCCTGAGTAGCCCTTCGACCTCATCGCATAGAAGACGCGGTCTGCCCGTTCGTAACTATTCACAAAGAGCATCGCAATCGCTTTGCTGATCGTTGTGAGCGTGTACAGATTGCCCTGCCTCTTAAATCCACGGGATGTAAGCGATCGATCCATCCGCGTGAACTCGTCGTCCAGCACAAAGATGTACCGGTACGTGAATGCGAACATCTGTACCAGTTTGTTTGGCATATGCAGACCCTCGAGTGCCTTGATCGTGATATCCATCCTGGATGTGCCGACCATCGGAAAGATCAGCATCACTGCGGTGAGTGCTTTAAGTACGATCATTGCAGCGAACTTGACATATTCGATCCCTCTGTAACTCAGTGTGATTCCGCCGAAGCTTGCTATCTCGACTCCATCGCCTATAACCGTGAACGGGATGATGATGAAGAATGGTATCACAAAGATGAATACCAGTTTCATACGGGAGAGGACAAAGGAAAGCGGAATTTTTGATATGCAGGTCAGAATGATTGCGAATATCATACCGATCATGACCAGTTGCAGATTATAGAGAAGCATGACTGAGAATATCAACGCAAAGATGGATATGAGTCTGAAACGTGGATCCCATCTGTGAATCGGCGAGGAGATTCCCGCGTATCGGTCGATCTCTGAAATCATGCCGGATCACTTCTCCCCGAACATTTCGGGTTTGACTGTTGCAATAAACCCGGCAAGCACTCCGGTAAAGATCGCCTCGATTGCGATGATCGGGAGGTGTGCGGTCACGACAAGCACCGTCGTCTCATAAAACGCCTCACCGGTCGTGATCAGTTCTGTTGCAAGAAGCAGAAGTGCGAGCACCACACCGACACCTCCTGCGATCGCGCCGAACAGCGTTACTTTACTCTTTGTTTCGGGTCTGATGTCGAGTTTGGTTCCGGTTTTGAATATCAGGTAGGCGATCAGCGCGGGCACGCCCATGTTGACAGTATTAATTCCAATCGTTGTGACCCCGCCGTGCCCGAAGAGGAAACACTGCAGGACGAGCGCGACAAATATGCATGGAAACGCAAGTATTCCAAGCATCACGCCTGCAAAGCCGTTTAATATGAAGTGAACACTTGTGGGTCCCACCTGCATGTGGATGAGCGACGCGACAAAGACCGCTGCTGTGATGACAGAGAGTTTCGGCACGTCGTCGGTCTTCATCTTTGAGAGCGTGTACGCAAGGATTACAGCGATGATCACCCATCCGCTTTCCCATAGCCACGGGTCAAGAACGCCATCTGAAATGTGTACCATTTATATTATCCTCTACTTGATTTCATACTCTTTTCATCTTCCGGGCTGTGATGAGCATCGCTATGCCCACAAGTCCAACCAGATATCCGAAGCCCGCAAGCACTCTCGCAAATAGTGGAAGCTCTGCTGCCTCCTGCCCCGATCCGCCCATCAGGTTAAACGTCTCTTCAGCTCTGTGCCCTGTTGCCTCCACTACCACCCGGTACCCGGACACGCCCAGCTTTGGTTCGAACTGAAAGATACCTTTCTCATCAGTCTTGTCTTTGAGGTACAGTTCTTCGCCGTTTGTGGTGTTTGCGTATATCTCCACATCTGCATCTGCCATAGGATCGCCTCCACCATACCATGCCTTCACCTGCACACCAGTTACCTGTTCCGCTACATACACTCTGTGTGCGGATACTGGCGGCATCAGTGCCATGCACGGGATCAGTAGCAGTGCCAGAACGAGTAGGCTTCTGACTGTTTTCATTCTTTGATACCTTCTTTAGAAAGTTTATAATCATAAAGGATCAACAGAGCGGTAAGCCCTGTTAATCCGAACCTAACGATCTTACTTACGCCTCATTGCAAAGAAGAGTGCTCCAAGAATTCCGGCTGCGGCAAGGGTAATTCCAAACCCTGGCGTGCTGGATGTCCCTGCTGCTGACTGTTTCGCCTCTTCTGCTGCCGCCTTTGCTTCATCTACTGCTTTCTGAAGTTCCGCAGACGATGCTGCAGACGAGACAGAGGATGCTTCCGCTGGCGGGAACGCATCGAGAACCGGAACGATGAAGACACCTCTTATGGTACGCCCTCCGGTATCGCTCTCTTTCGCTGCACATACGAACCAGATTCCGGGCTCGTCAAGAGTGTAGGCGAAGTCTCCGTTCTGATTGGTCGTGACCTGTCTTGTGAACACCATCGGCGGGTCGTACGAGAACTTCTTCTCCGCAACCTCTACGATCTCCTTACCGACGTCCAGTGTGTGGTACTGCTCGACCTCAACGGTGGCACCCGAAAGCGGCTGACCAATGTACTTCGCATTTCCGGAGAAGACAAATCCCTCTTCCATGCCATAAGGTCTCACATACGGGATGACCTCTGTCTGATCTGTTGCAACCTCGGAGTCCCAGCCTTCCCATATCTCCAGACCACAGTGGATCACGACTTTGCAGTAGTCGATCAGGTCCTCATCCGGGTCCTCGTATTTTACCAGTACGATAGAATCGCCGTCCTGGTCAACAGTGAATGATGCTTTGTAAGCTACAAACTCGCCTGGACTTCCGTCCTCGTTCTGTCCCGGAACAGTGATCTGTTCGGGCGTAAGTTGCTCGACCGCACCATCCGGTTTCGTGACCGAAATTTCTGGTGCAGATGCCATGTTGAATGATATGTGCTCGTAGGGGTGTCCCCACATCACATATACCGTCTTTGTCTCGCCAAGTGTTGCGATGTAGTCCTCAGGCGTTACATCCCATACGGTAGCCTCACTATCACTCGGAAAGACCATCGTAAAATGCGCGCCTGCCATGCCTGTACATGCAATCAGCAGCAACGCTGCGAATGCAGTTATTATTACATTTTTGCTCATGTTTATTACCTCTTGTGTTATCCAGTAATGCGAGATATGCGCTACATATCATCTCGCGTGGTACCCTGTTACAATCATCTATATATAGTTTGTGGGAGTGTGATCCCGCGCTTTCAGAAACTCCAGCGACAACGGCAGTGAAATATTACTAATATAGAGAACATGGCACTTAATTCTACTTATGTGGAAATCGTCAGAAATTATTCATGTTTGTTGCCTCTTGTATTATCTGGTAATGCGAGATATGCGCTAATATCATCTTGCTTGATACTCTGTTACAATCATGCGCATACATAATTTGCGGGCGCACAACCCCGCGCTTTCAGAAACTCCCGCGACACCGGCAGTGAAATATTACGAATCGCGAGAACATGGCACTTAATTCCACTTATATGGGAATTGTCAGAAATTATACGTGAT
>Ga0164318_10001506_pt1 | contig 20830 bp, 17 predicted proteins | sample GuaBasSedimGuay9_FD_113734 | JGI IMG/M metagenome (GOLD analysis project Ga0164318, IMG submission 113734) | Subseafloor sediment microbial communities from Guaymas Basin, Gulf of California, Mexico - Guay9, Core 4571-4, 0-3 cm | ecosystem: Environmental > Aquatic > Marine > Hydrothermal vents... | reverse complement strand
GAGATGCAACAGGGAAACGTCCGTGGGTAAATGTTGAAGCTCCTGATATTTATATTGATGTACATATAAGCCATAATGTTTGTACTATTTCGCTTGATAGTTCGGGAGAGTCGTTGCATAGGCGCGAATATAAAATTGCTGCTGATAAAGCTCCAATTAATGAAGTGTTAGCTGCTGGTATGATTAACTTATCAGGATGGAAGTGTGATGTTGATTTTTATGACCCAATGTGTGGTTCGGGTACAATTCCCATTGAAGCTGCCATGTTGGCAATGAAGATTCCGGCTGGTTATTATCGTAAGAAGTTTGCTTTTATGAGTTGGGAAGGCTTCAACGAAGAGCTTTGGAAAAAGGTTAAGCAAGAAGCTGATGACGGAATGGTTGATGCTGAGTGTGAAATTTTTGCATCCGATCGCTCAGAAAAAGCTATAGCTATTACAAAACGTAATTTGAAACATGCTGGTCTTCATAAGGATATAAACGTAAGTGTAAAGTATTTTGATAGTGTTAAGCCAGAAACTGGTGGAGTACTTGTTATGAATCCTCCTTACGGAATTAGGATGGAAGAGCGTGGAGAGTTGCGTGATTTATACAAAGGTATAGGGGATGTGTTAAAACAAAACTTTATGGGTTTTGATGCATGGGTAATTAGTCCAAATTTTGAAACTGCTAAGTTTATTGGCTTACGTCCATCACAAAAAGTAGCACTTTATAATGGTCCCATTGAAACTCGATTCTTGAAATTTGAAGTGTATGAAGGTACCAGAAGGTATGGTGATAAATCGAGTGAAAATTACAAAGAAGCTGGAGCTGATAATGATAATAGCAAGAATGAAACTAAAGATGATAAGTTTAAGCGTTCAGATAATCGTCGTTCAGATTCTGAGTCTAATTATAAAAAAGATAGCTACAAACGTTCTGATGATATTAAGTATGACAAACCAAAACGCGATATTGATGGTAAATATGACAAACCAAAACGTGATGATGATTCAGAAGAGTATGTGAAAAGAACTCCAATGGACGATAGATCCATGAATCGTAATCGTGATTTTGATAAAGCCACCGGAGAAACTAATCCTGAGAAAAGAAGAAAAATTAATGCTGAAAGAAGTAAAAACTTTGATAGGCATATGGATGCATTACGCAGATTTACCAAATCTGATGATAAAAAATCAGATAAGAAAAAGAGACCAAAGACTAAAAAGTAATATTCAATAAATACTCACCATTATGGTTATAATTACAACCATAATGGCATCTTGAAAGAAGATTTAAATTGCAAGGCAATTAGTAAGCTACTTTATCTTCATTTTCCTTCCATGCTTCAAAAACTTTTATAGCATCGTCACGCATTAATTGTAACGATGGTATTGACCTTTGATCCTTAGGTAGTGCAAATTCTTTGTAAATAAAAGAATCATCAAAATTGGCTTTTGCGGCATCATCCTTTGTAGCCGCATAATAAAGTTTCCCAATACGAGCCCAGTAAATTGCACCTAAGCACATTGGGCATGGCTCGCAACTAGTATAAATCTCACAATCCTGCAACTCAAAAGACCCAATGTTTTGAGCAGCTTCACGAATTGCAACAATTTCGGCATGTGCTGTTGGATCATTTGAAGATGTTACTAAATTAGCACCCTTTCCTATAATTACACCATCCTTAACAACTACAGCACCAAATGGTCCTCCATTATTTTTATCTACATTAGACAAAGCCAATTCAATTGCCTGCCTCATATGTTTTTTTTTCTCTTCCATTAGTAGTAATTTAAAATAACAGCTCCGTAATCAAATACGAAACTACAAATTCCAACTCCCAATTTTCCTAATCTTGGTTACCGAATCTGTCAGCAAAAGTAAAAATTCTTTTCTATCTATGCTAACAGCACCTAAACTCTTAAGATGTTCCGTTTCCTGCTGAACATCAATCATATCAAAATTCCATTCTTTAACGCGCTCTACCAGGTGCCATAATGCAACTTTAGAAGCATCAGTTACAGTATGAAACATCGACTCACCAAAAAAACAACCTCCAATAGATACACCATATAACCCACCAACAAGCCTATTATTATAACTCACCTCCACAGAATGAACAATTCCAAGTTTATGAAGCTTTCCATATGCAAGCTTCATTTCTTCAGTTATCCAAGTATCACCAAAATGCCCATTACGCGGCACCGAACTGCATAACTCAATAACTTGCTCAAACATGGTATCAAAACTTATCTGGAATTTATTGCTTCTAACTGTTTTAGCTAAGTTCTTATGTACTATAAATCTATCTGGGAAAAGCACCATTCTTGGGTTTGGCGACCACCATAAAATAGGTTCTCCCTCAGAATACCATGGAAAAACACCTACTCTATATGCTTCAATGAGCCTTTCAGAACTTAAATCACCACCAATTGCCAATAACCCATCTGGCTCAGCAAAAGCTGGATTAGGGAAAATAACATCTGTATCTAATTGAAATACTGGCATTTGGTGTCTATTCTTCTTATATATCCAAATTTATCTAAAAACTCCCAATTTTAATTTTGAACTATTTCCACCCTGATTCACAATTACAGTATAATATCCAACATCTAATTTATCACCAGTAAAAATACTAGCTCCTGAATATGATTGTGTAGACAAAATTAATTGTCCTTGCAAATTATAAATACTTACTTTCATTTTACTAACTAAATCATTACTATTTATTTTAAACTCACCAGATGATGGATTTGGATAAATTGAAAATTCAGAACTACTAACCCTGTTTAACTCTACATCAACGATATCAAACCAAAATGTAAAATTTCCGTCAGGAGCAGATAAAGGATATGTTATTGTAGAAGATGGTGATATAGCCTCAATATAGTAATGAACAGTATCGGTTGTATTAAGCCCACCAATTACCCCAAAATGCTGAGGACAAACCATTTCAATATATGTTTTCGTGTAATATTCATCATTATTTATTTTATAATATAGCCACATTTCTTCAATAATTTCATTAGCTGATGCAAGACATAATATTTCATAATTTGATGAAAAAGTTTGTGGTCCAATATTTTTCTCATGAAGAATCCTTAAAAAGTTAGTTTGTGGAATTTCTTTTGTTATTGTATTTATTCCACCCTGGTTAATGGATAATAATTTAGAATCAACCATATATAAATCATAGCCACTCATATATTTTTTATACATTCGATATGCTGCCGAATCAAACTCAGGAATGCCATATGATGGTATAATAATCAAATTATTTAATATTAATGAGTTAGTATAACTGCGAATTTCTTCCCCCTGTGAAGTGGGAAATTTTCCATCTGCATTGGGTGCCGACAATACTCTTATAATATTATAATTTCCCCCAAATTTATTTGTGACTAAAGATAATTCTAAAACGAAATCTTCAATAATATTGTAATCTGGCAGAGTATCGGGTATTACAGAAACAAGAATAGTTTCAAAATCTAATATCTTCATGTAATTATTAATTCCACCAAGATCTCCTCCCCCATTATGCAATAAAGATGGGGTAAAAATCACCTCTCCCGAATTAAAATATGAGTTTAACTCAAACTTAATCTCATTTTCATCCATTAGTGAGTTCTGCTCTAATATATTTTCTCCAACAAATAAGTTATGCAAACCGTCATATTGTATATTAGTATTTTCAAACTTCAAACCATAATCTGCAATATCCATATTCCAGTAACTTGCAAGCCTAGTTGGAACACTGTCATTATTAGGTTGGTTATAATCCGAGAATTCAGGGTTTCCAAGATAAAGCACTAAATCATTATCAAATACGCCATAACCTGCTACTGGCGAGTATTGCCTTATCCAACAAGTATTTGTAGATGCAGGAATAAAAAATACATTTTGACTATTCACACCCATTGAACCCAAAAAGTTTCTAATTTGAGTTGTGTCAAACTGTAGGCTATCAGGCCCGTAAATAATATCAACATCAACAACTTGTTTTGCAATTCCTGTTATTTCTCCAATTATTGAGTCGATTACATCTACATATGACCAAGAAATAACTAATTTATCATTCTTTTCAAATTCAGAAGGAATAGTTATGGCAACTTGAGCTTCTAAAATAAAAGAGACTAATATAATTACTGATAGAAAAATAAATCTCATATTTAAAAATTTAGAAATGAAAATTTGCTACTTAGCACTCAAATTATTTAAACTTAGTATTATTTTGGAAACTATTAAATGAATCTCATCTTTTGTGATTGTTAGTGGAGGTGCGATTCTAAAACTTGATTCATTAAATAAAAATTGATCAACAATAAGTCCATTATCTTGGAATATGTATATTAAATCACTCACTTTATAAGGTGAAACCACCTCAACTCCAAGCATTAATCCAATTTGTCTTATTTCCCTAATTATTGGCTGGTTTACTAATAATTCAACAAATAATTCACCGAGTTCATTTGCTTTAACATGAAGATTATTGTCAGTAATAACTTCAAAGCCAGCCAATGATGCTGCACAGCTTACTGGATGCCCCCCAAACGTAGTAATATGACCCAATACAGGGTTATGTGTAAGTAAATTCATATTATCATTTGAAGAAATAAATGCTCCAATTGGCATCCCTGATCCCATTGCTTTTGCTAGGCAAAGTATATCAGGAACAACATCAAAATGTTCAAATGCAAATAAACTACCAGAACGTCCAAAACCCATTTGAACCTCATCAAAAATCAATATAGTTCCAGTTTTTGTACATTTATCTCTAACAGCAGTTATCCAACTTTTATCCGGAATTAATATACCAGCCTCTGTTTGTACAGGCTCCATAATAACGCAAGCAGCATCAGAAGTAATTCCTTCAATAACATCAAAACTATTAAACTCAAAAAAATGAATATCAGGAAGAAGAGGTCTATATGCATTTTTCATTTCCTCGTTACCTAACACACTTAACGCACCATGTGTACTACCATGGTATGCATTATGAAACGATATGATTTTGGATTTTCCTGTTATTCGTTTTGCTAATTTTAATGCACCTTCAATTGCTTCGCTACCTGAATTCACAAAATATACTGAATTTAGGCTATCTGGGAGATGCTCAACAAGTTTTTGTGTAAGCTTAACCTGCGGTGTTTGAATATACTTACCATAAACCATCAAATGCATATAGCTATCCACTTGTGCTTTAATTGCTTTTATAACCTTGGGATGACCATGACCAACATTGCTCACCGAAACGCCTGATACTAAGTCTATATATTTTTCACCTGTATCACTTGTTATATAAACACCTTTGGCTTTAACAATTTCAAGAGGATTTGATAGTTTTGCCGGAATTGCTAAATGCTGCTGAAATATCTGTCTGTTTGTAAGTTGCATATTCTACACTCTAAAATAAGACCACAAAAATAAGCAAAACATGAATTAGTTATATATACCTACCTATTACTTCCATTAGGTTATCAGTTTTATAAGGTTTACCAAGGACTTCGTTCATTTCAGCATCATAACAATTTTGCTTATCACTATCTCGTGTAAATGTAGTTACAGCAATTATCGGAATCGATGAAATAGAATTTGACTTTCTCTCAAAATCTCGAATCATTTTGGAACTCTCAATACCATTCATTATTGGCATTTGAATATCCATTAAAATAATATCATAACTGCCAGCAACAAACAAATCATATGCGATTTTGCCATTTTCTGCCACATCAAAATCATACTCATTGTTCCTAAGAATTGCACATGCCAATTTACGATTTAATAAATTATCATCAACTACTAAGACTTTTCGAATTTTATTGCTTGCTTCTGGATCCATAGTGTTGGGTTTTAACATTATAAACCAATACCCATGCCATAAATTATATATGTGTAAAAAACAACAGGTTGACACATAACACAAATATTCAAAATTAGTTTAAAAGTCTATATTTGGGAATCCAAAACCAATACTAGACAAAAGAAACAGCAAAAACTAATCTACACCACCTTGTTAATAATATCAATTAGAGTACTTTTAATAATTGGTTTTGTAATATACTCATCAAACCCTTCCTCTAACATTGCATCTCTATTACCTGATATGGCATATGCTGTTTGGGCAATAAAAGGAATATGTTTATAATCAGGCCATTTACTTCTTATTTCCTTCATCAAGCTAATACCATCCCAAGGTGCAGGAAGGTTAATATCCATTAATACAAGTTGAAAATTATTGTTCTGGTTTTGCTTTTCCACAATAGCTAATGCAGTTTTACCATCTTTAGCAATTTCCAAAAATTGAGCCGTTTTTAGTAATTTCCTATATAGAATTTGATTCATATTATCATCCTCAACTACTAAAACAGAAAGTTTATCCCAAGGGTTATTACTCGACTTAACTAACAATTTAGGATCTTCAATTTCTATTTTAGGTTGATTACTGTTTGTAAAAGCCGGAAAACTAAGTGTTATGGTAGTTCCACTTCCTTTTTCTGATTCTATTTTTATATCTCCATTAAGCTTTATTGACATCTTTTTTGCCAACGGTAATCCCAAACCAGCTCCTTGATATGATGTTGAATAACCAAGGCTCTCCTGTCGAAACGGCTCAAATACCTGATTTAGATATACTTTATCAATTCCAATTCCAGTATCCTTAATGGATACAATTATCATATTTGTCTTTTCATCATGATAATTACTAACCTTAACAAATCCCTTTTCAGTAAACTTAACTGAATTATCAAGGACTAAAGAAACAATCTTTGTGAATAATAGGCTATCTGTAAAAACATGAGGAATAGATTCATGGGCATATATCAGCTTAACACCCTTTAGTGATGCTTGCTGATAATAAGAGTCAACAACACTCTGTATTAGCTCTTTTGTATTAGCTTTTTTCAACTCAAGATTCATATTATTTGAATCTAGCCTACTAATATCAAGTATATTATTAAGTAAAGACACGAGACTTTGCCCACTTTGCGTTATACTATTTGCAAACTCATACAGAGTTGGGTCTTCTAATAAAGCAAGTTCCGTTTCTAGTATTTCTGAAAAACCAAGAATACCGCTTAAGGGAGTTCGTATTTCATGACTAATTTTTGAAAGAAATATATCCTTTAGATTATTTACGTGATTAAGATTGTTTAAAGAATCTTTAAGAGCAATTCTCACATCTATATTCTCATTGATTTGACCCTCTAATTCAATAATTCTTTTGTTTGTTCTATCCTCAACAGTTTCATTTATATCATCACTGCGCTTTCTATATTCATCTAATTCTGTTGTAATAATATATAACTGCTTATTTAATTGTGAGTTTTGCTTTACTATTTTATAAAAAAGGTAACCAAATACAATAAAGAATACAAACAATAAGATCCAAAAACTAAATTGGGTCTCAGGTTTATCCTTAACCGAGGACTCTACTTTGTAATTCTCAAGCAAATATCCCACAAACACTTCACTATCTATTTTATTAATTGAATCTTTAAATCTGATAAACTTACTAAGTTGATAAGAAGCTTCAGTAGTGTTTCCTATTGCAGAATAATAATCAGCTGTAAGTAAGTATGCATCAGCTATTATATCAATATAATGCCCCTGCTCAGCAAGATTCAATGCAATATCCTTATTATATATCACTGAATCAAAAACACCTTCTAATAACTCCAACTTACTTAATTTAAGATAACTACTTGATGAATAATAATCAAATTTATGTCTCTTAGAAATATTGATCGCCTTTTTAAAAAAAAAAACAGCTTCTTCTCTATTCTCTAAATCCAAATAAGCTTGTCCGAGATACGTATAGCAAACTACTATATTTAGACTATCGTCAATATCTTCATATTCAGCTAAAGCTGAATTATAATACATTATTGATTTTGCGAATTGATTATTAAAGAAATACGCATGTCCAATATCAACAAGTATACTAGTAGTTTTAGAATCATCACCTTGTTCTTCATAATATGCCAAAGTTTTTTTTAGTAGCTGCAAAGCTTCATCTGTATCTTTGGTTTTCGATAAAATAATTCCTTTTGCATATTCACATTTTGCTAATAGTAAACTATTATTATTTTCAGCAGACAGCTTTAGCGCAAAATTTATAGCCTCCAAACTTAACGGCAAGCTATTTTTTTTAAGCTCATTAGATATTTCTATTAAATATTCAACCCTATCGTTTATAGATGTAACACCATCTTGTTCAGATATATGCGTGGTAATATTTTCACCATACACACTATATACACCCATTAATAAGATATAAACTATAAAAGCCCTTATTGATTTTCCAATATTCATAAACCAATCAAAATTACTAATTTTTATGCGCAATGAACAATTTCTCATTTTTGTTTAATGCAAATTGATTTAGCACCTTCTCCAAATATTCAGCAGAAAATGGAGAATATTTTTGCACTTTGAAGCCTGCATTTTCAATTCTTTTAGGATAATCTCTACCATAAATTCTTACATGATCAAATTGCCCAAAATGTTTTTCTCTACCTTTCTTACTTGTAATTGAGCTATCTTCATAAGTAACCTCAAGCTGGTTAGAAATTGGAACTTGCAATATAGCCGAACCACCATCAGTAATTACCCTGTAAATCTCAGAAATTGCCTTAATATCGTCATCAATATGTTCAAGCACATGATTACATATAACCAGATCAAACTCTCCATCCCCATATGGTAATTCTAATAAATCAATTGATTTAATGTACTTATGGTAATATATCCCCTCAGAATATTTTGTACCAGTAACATAAAGTATATTACTATGATTTTTAAGATTATCATACAAAGCAGGCTCCGGGCTAATATGAAGTATTCTTACCTTTTTATTAAATATCTGTGTTTCTTGGCTTAAATATAGATATACTAAACGATCCCTATCTGTACTTTGGCAATACGGACAAATATTATTATCTCGTCGTCCTGACCCAATTATATTCATTTTCTTGATAACTTCTAAATCGAAACCTCCTGGCAACATCTTACGAAAATGATGATCACAAATTTGACAGTGATACGAATAACCATAATAATATAGACCTCTAATTGCCAAATAGATTCTTTTCATTAATCTAGATATATTTTCTGGTAATATTTTTATTATCAAACTCTTCATACAATCTATTTTATGATTATTACTGGTCGGTTTACCACAGTATTATTAGATGCAATACTAATAATGTATTCACCCGTTTTAATATTCCCCAGATTAATGGATATTTCATTATTGAAAATTTGATTCTTACTGTAGTTTCTTTTTAACATAATTTCTCCTGTTATGGAATAAAGAATAATATGTATTTCCTGTTTTACATTGGGATTAACTGGAATATTCAAATAATCAAATGCAGGAATTGGATAAGGAAATCCTGCAATATCATTATTCTCAATTATTGCAGCATTTGGATCATGACATTCATAAGCTCCAGCATCAAAATAAGTATGAAAAGGACGTAACCTATTATCAATATCAAATGTAATTCCCTCATTTGTTAGTGAAGTTCCATAATTAACAGCTTCAGAGTTTGCTTGAAGATCAAAATTATTATCATCATAATTAACAAACCTTACCATTGAATTAGTAGGAACAGTAAAGTTATTACTAATGCTAACTTTTTCAGGACTAACACCAATATTAAAATAAGACAAATTTCCGTTATTGTGTAGTTCTCCAGGATCAGTAACAATGTTATTTATTATATATCCCATTGATGCATCGGCATTTACATACTTCACTCCAGAAGACTTTGGACTAATTATTGTGTTATTATAGAGTTTAAAAGTTGCATTAGCACTATTAACTATCTCGCCCACATAAATGCCATGCTTAAACTCATTGGGCTCATCGGGTTTATATGTTCTTCCAGCTCTAACAATAAGATTGTTAAATATTTTCATAAACCCAAGTCCCAGCACATCAATACCATCACCTTTTCCATCAAAAATTTTGTTGTTATAGCAATCACACTTTGCTCCGCCACCAATCAAAATACCCGACATTTGACCATATTCCTCTTCTTCAGAATCAAAACGAACAAGGTTCTCAAAAATATTACAATTTACAGGAGATGAACTAACTTGAATACCATCCCATCCAGCTCTTTCAACCACATTATTATAAATTTCGACACCCTCAATTACATGTGGTAAAACAACTATATTATCGCATTGGCTTATTGTTTGACCAGTATATTTTGAACTGCCAATATATAAACCTTCATCCGCAATATCGTGGATATAACAATCATGTATGCTAAGATCATACATTGTAAATACATCTCTTGTAATTAAGTTATTACAATCACCCTGATAAGGTTCAGTTTTAGCATAAACCCCTGCTATGGATGTAAAGGAAATTTCAACAAACTCAACTTCAATATTTGTCGACATATTATCAATTGACATACCCGCACCATTGCCAACCCGTTGCACCTGAATACCATACTGCAAACCATCAACACCTGCACCACTAAACATAATATGTTTACAATTATCAAATTTTATCCCATAAAAATGGTCTGTATCAATTATTACAGCCCCTCCTTTATTAACAATTGTTATTGGCTGTGCTTCAGTTCCCTGAATATCTCTCAAAAATAAATAATCCTTCTCCCCTGCCAGTAAGCAAACAACATCTCCAGGAGAAATAGTTGCTCCATCAACAAGTAATACATCGCTGGCTATTTCAATTGTACAATTATCATTGATATTTGCTATAACAGAAACAGAAAATACGAATATTGAGATTAGCAATATTAAAAAAATCTTTTTCATAAAAGAGTATTTACTTGTAAATAAAAGATAACAATAATCAAGACCCTCGCTTTGCCCTCTCCCAGTTAACGGTTTGTTGTCCTTTAATGTACCGAGCAAAGCCCAAATACATGGCATAATTCATAATAAAGAAATAGTAGGGAATAAACAATAGTTTTAGCCTTATCTTCTTATTCTCCAGATACCATCCGCTTAAAGCGAAAACATAAAACAAAATTTGCAGGTAAAAAATAATTACATATACATTTTCATAATTTGAAAATCCATAATTATTTACAATAATTAAATTAAGAATAAAAATAATAGGCAATGCCAAAGGTGCTAAAGTCCATCTAAGTACTCGGTGCGACACATATTGAAAGCTAAGAATTCCATATTTAAAAATATTCAATAATGGGCTTAGGCGAACAATGGACTGAATTCCACCAGCAGCAATACGAATTTTTCTTTTTAGCTCTTCTTTAACATCAACAGAAGAATTTTCAATTGCATATGCCTCAGGGTCATATTGAATTGTGTATCCAGCCATTGCAATGCGCAAAGAAATAATAAAGTCATCAAGGAGAGTATCCTTTTCAACCTTTTGAAAAAGTTTGGTACGGATAGCGAATAGCTCTCCTGCTGCTCCTACAACTGAATAAAGTTCGGCATCCCACTTCTTTAATTTAGATTCGTATTTCCAATAAATACCTTCGCTACCAACCGCTGTATCCGTTTCTTTACTAACAATGCGTTTTTCGCCTGATACGCACCCTACATTTGGATCTTTAAAAAGGTTTACAATTCTTCTTATCGATTCTTTTCCAAGCATTGTATTTCCATCAGAAAAAATAACAATAGGCGTTTTTACAAATTGCATTCCCCTATTCATTGCACCAATTTTACCTCCTCGAGCATCTTCATGATAAACTTCCACGCCCTTACTTGCATATTTTTTTAAGATATCAGGTGTTCCATCATCTGAGCCATCAGTAATCCAAACCTGTTTTACCTTTTCTGCTGGGTATTCCAAATTAAATGAATTATTTACTTTATCATTAACATAATCCTTTTCGTTATATGCGGCTACAAACAAAGTTACTTCGGGTTCAAAATTTTCATCAATACTTAGTGTATTATTATTGAAAGATCTTTTAATTTTAACTAAGATAAATAGCAGCATGCCATATCCCAAATATGCATAAAAAACTATAAAAATCAATATCCAGTATATAATTTCAATGGTTTTCATTTCACTATTTTTTTTGCTGCCATGTTCATATTATCAACTTCTAAAAAGTCAAAATCAGAAATGCTACTTAATAATTTTTTAATATCATCTCGCCCACTGTGTTTTGATTCAAGAACGATTAATATGTTGGGATGATTTTTAAGAAATTTTGACGCTCCTTTTAATACATGGGGCTCCATTCCTTCAACATCGATTTTAATAAAAACCTTATCATCATTTTTAATATTTAAATCATTACAAATATCATCAAATGGAACTATATCAATATCAACAAACTCTGGGTTATCAACCTCTTCTAAGAAACCATCATTCTCAGTAAGATGTGATGCTCCTGTATTTATTGGATCAAAAGTAAAACCTGCTCTTCGTTTTTTAGCACCTAGAGCAAATGGGAAAGTAACTTCCCTATTTTCAATATTATTAAGTTTTATATTTTTTGCTAAAGCATCATAATTCGATTTTACCGGTTCAAAAGCAAAACCTGTAAGTCCTTTATCTGCAAATAAAATTGAATATGTACCAATATTAGCCCCAATATCTATAAAAATATTATAATCGTTAATATGTTTATATACAAATTGTTTCACTCCCCATTCGTAAGCATAATTTGCAAACTGAAAATCGAGAGTTCCTTTACGAACATAAAATTTACCTAGGCTGCTCTTATAATAACGTGATTTTCGGGTTGTTTTTCCTTTAAGCACATATCTAAAAGATGAAAGAATATACCGAAACTCACCATGCTTAACAAAATCCTTAGTATACCTTAGAAATGTAATAATTTTATTCATTTGAAAATATTTATTCTTCTAGATTAGTTTAAATATCAATAATTAAAACCTAAGGTGGCTATTAATTATATGATAGTTGTTTTTCATTAATGCGACTAAATTATTACTTTTTTTTAAATAATCAAGTTACGCTTTCTGTATGTATTTTTCCCACAGTTTGGTATTACTATTATATTGCTTTAATATACGCCCTGGATTACCTCCAACAATGGAATATGGAGGAACATCTTTAACAACAACACAACCTGCCGCAACTATTGAATGTTTTCCAATGATAACTCCAGCTGTTATTACAGCATTTGCTCCAATCCATGCTTCATCTTCAATAAAAATGGGGCTTGTCGAAACTGGTTGATCACAAATTGGCATATCAATATCTTCATAACCATGGTTAAGACCTGATGCAACAATATTTTGAGCAAGAATAACATCATTACCAATAGTAACAGGACCTATAAGGGTGTTACTCAATCCTATTCTCACACGATCTCCAATAATAATATCTCCAACCCCATTGTTAATTGTAGAAAAGTCTTCTATTGTAGAGTCATTCCCCAACACAAAATTATTAAAAGGCATAACATCTAACCTAACTCTTCTCCTAATGAGCGAATGTTTACCTCGTTTATGCTTAAATGGATTAACAAAAAGACTAATCCAAAGGCGAGGTCGTGCCTGATTTCGAGGTGACAACATCCAAAGAGCAAGTTTTTTTAGTTGTGGATTTGATTTGATTCTTTCTTTTAGTTCCATAATCTATATTTTTAAGGTATTACTTATGGCTTTATAAATTTCATGCACATTATTTTCCCAAGTATGATTACGAGCAAACTTAATCCTATATTCTGATTTCTCATCAGTATTATCATCAAGAGCTTTCCTAATTAGCCCAACGTATTCTTCCTTGTTTTGAGCTAGATAAGTATGATTCTTAAAAACCTCCATTGTTTTTGTAAGAGTTGCAACAACTGGCTTACCCATTGCCAAATACTCATCTATTTTACGAGGGTAATTTCCGATGGTTAGTTTATTTAATACCTGAGGATTAATAGCAACATCAAAAACATTTAAATAATTAGGTAACTCTGATTCATCTTTGGAACCTAAAAAATGTACATTTTTAATATTATGAAGATTGCTTCTGGCAAAAATTTCATCTTCGGGGCCAACCAGTACAATATTCCATTCTGGGGTACTTAAAGCAATGTGTTCAATAATATCAACACTTAGTCTTGAACTTTTAAGAGCTCCAATATATCCAACAATTGGTGATGAAATAGACTTAATATCATTGGGAACAGATGATATAAGATCAGTATCAAAAACTGAAATATCGCACCCCTGCCCTACATAAACTGAGTTAGGATTACTTGCCAATGCAATGTCGTTTAAAAACATGGAATTTGAAACTATCAAATCAGACTTTTCCATTAGTCTGTCTTCAAAATAAGCCCCATTTTTTTTAAAAAAATCAGTCTCACGCATATTGTCTCTTGTATAATATATGCTAATGTCAGGATTCAACAATTCTTTGAAATATTGGGCTCTATAAAAATCACTATCATTAAAAATAATATAGTTCTTAAAATCTAATTTATCAATTGCTTTTTTTACCTGTTTGGCATATCTTTTATTATTAATTTTATTTAAAAAAGTAAAAATAGGTCGATTAGTAATTTTACTTATTGACTCAAGAGTTGTTTTTGGATTAAGGTTCCACATATTATCACCAACCTTAACCAAATCGGGTTGTTTACCGGCAATTATCTCTTTTCTCTTTTTTATTAAAGGATTACTTCCCCAACGAAGCAATGTTAATCTATCAATTGGATAATTAACATATAAAACACGATTATGTTTTGCAAATTCATGGGCAATATTTATACAATTACTTCCAATTATGGAATCTAAACTTTGCAATCCATGAACAATTATGTCTCTTCCTTTTACCATAATAATTAATAACAAAAAATAAGCAAATAACTAATTTTGTGCCTTCTCAATATAATAGTATATTTTATTTACAAAACTCTCCCATGAATGTTCTCTGGCATATTCAACACGTTGCTTTTGTAGATTACTATTATCCTCATTTAGAGCTTTTTCAATCTCAATTATATATTCTTCCTTGGTGGAAGGCAAATATGAATAATCATTAAAATAAAACTTCATAAATGATGTTTTAGTTGCTACTACAGGCTTTCCCATGGCAAGATATTCATCAAGCTTTAACGGATAATTAAGATCCGTGATTTCATTTAATATTTGTGGATTTAAAGTTACATCCATTCCTTTAATGTATGATGGCAATAAATCAGGGCTTTTTGCTCCCAAAAAATGAACATTTTTCAATGTATCAAGCCTACTATCTTTAAAACCTTCTTGTTGAGGACCTATAAGTACAACGCTCCAGTTGGGTTTTTGCTCAGCAATATGAATAAGAACATCTATATCCAAACGGATGGTTGTTAGTGCTCCTACATAGCCAATTATTGGTTTCTTTATACTTTTAATATCATCAGGAACTACCAAATCTCCTTTGTCATCATTATATAAATCTATATCGCACCCTTGACCTATAAAATATGATTTTGGGTTTGATTTTCTAGCAATTCGTTCAAAAGTATCAGAATTAGTAACCACAAAATCGGCCTTACTAAATAACAGAGGCTGAAGCTTTGTTCCATGCCTTTTGTGATAATCAACTGATATAATTGCATCTCTAAGCAAATAAAAGAAAATATCAGGATTCAAATACTCTTTGAGATAGAATCCATTAATCATTTCGGTATCTCCAAAAAGAATAATATTTTCAAAGCCAAGTCTATCAATTGCATCTTTTATTTTATCCGCATATTTTTTTTCATTCCTTTTATGAAAAAATGAAAAAATAGATTTCGATTTAATCCAGTTTATTGATTCAGCGATCATTTTAGGATATAACACCCAAATAGTATCACCTTCTTGTACCAAATCATCTTCTACACCTCTATTAATTTTCAAGCGTTTTTGTACAAATGGCAATTTTTTATCAAATATGGCGCTCTTGCGTTGCAATGGTGGATTAACAAAAAGCACTCTATTGTTTTTAGCCATTTCAACAGCAGTATTTCGGGTAATGGTAGATGTAAACTTATCCCACCTTTGAAGTCCGAAAATAACTATATCTCTATTTTTTACCATTGGTATGTATTATCAGTTAAAAAAGTTAAATTTTCAAGAAACTTCCTATGCTCAAATATTTTTTATTTGTGTATAAATTTTATTTACAAAATTTTCCCAGCTATGGCCAGATGCAAATAGTATTCTTTCTTTCCTCAATTCCGGAGTATCATCATGTAAAGCTTTGTCAATTTCAGTTACATATTCTTCCTTAGTTGAAGGCAAATATGTATAATCTTTAAAGTAATTCATGAATGTTGTTCGCGTTGCCACAGTAGGTTTACCCATTGCCAAATATTCATCAATTTTCAAAGGGTAATTTACATCAGTAATCTCATTTATTTTTTGTGGATTTAATGCAACGTCAAACCCTTTAATATATCCTGCTAATTCATCAGGATTTTTTCTTCCCAAAAAATATACATTCTTAAATTTATGCAATTCAGAATTTTTAAAGTCCTCATCCTCCGGACCAACTAATACAAGGCTATAATTAGGTCGTTGTTTTGCTATATGAACTAACACATCAATATCAAGCCTAATTGTTGTTAAAAATCCAACATATCCAATTATAGGCTTTTTTATGCTATTTAAATCATTGGGGATTTTAAGAGAACCATCCATATCATTGTACATACTCAAATCGCACCCCTGCCCTATCATGTATGATTTTGGGTTTGTTTGCTTACAATAATTCATAAAAAAATCAGAGTTTGCAACAGCGAAGTCAGCTTTCTTAATTATTTGTGGTTGCAAACGTGTGCCATGCCTTTTATGATAATCCACAAGTATAACAGCATCCCTAAGTAAGTATATAAATAATTTTGGTTTTAGTAGTTCTTTTAAATAAAATCCATCTATCATGGAGTTATCATCAAAAAGGATAAAATTGTTAAAGTTAAGTTTGTTTACAGCCTTTAAGATTTGTTTTGCATACCTACTATCATTAATTTTATTAAAGTAATTAAAAATTGTTGGTGATTTTATCCAATTAATTGTTTCGACGATTGTACGTGGATACAAAACCCAGAAATTTTCATTAATCTGTTCCAAATCTGGCTCCTTACCAGCTATAATTCGCAAACGTTTTTTCACCCCAGGTTTATTTTTATCCATAATAGCTAATCTTCGCTGAAGCGGAGGATTTACAAATAACACCCTATTATTTTTTGAAATTTCCAATGCTGTATATTTACACGTGCTTGCAATATTAATATCCCAAGCTTGTAATCCAAAAACAATAAAATCACGATTTTTTATCATAATATCTAATTATCCGGATGATTATTTTTGTAAACTGTTTTGTATAATTCCAATACATCTTTTGCCATATTTTCCCATGAAAATTGTTGCGACTGTATGTATCCTTTTTTTATCAAATCTCCTCTTAGTACCTCATCATTTAGCAATTCAATAATAGCGCTAGTTATTTCATTTGGCTTGTAAGGATCTATAATATATGCTGCACCTCCTGATACCTCAGGCATTGATGATGTATTTGAAGTAATGACTGGAACACCACATCTCATAGCTTCAAGCATTGGTATCCCAAAACTTTCACGCAGTGATGGGTACAAAAATATACTACAGAGATTATAAATTGCTGGTAAATCAGTATTTACAACATAACCTGTTAGCAATATTCTTGAATTAAGATCTTTATTACCAATATCGGATAATATTTTACCGAGAGCTGATTGCTCATAATCAAGCATAACAAGATACATATCATCACCTGTCTGCTTTAAATAATCAGAAAAAGCTTTTAGTACACCAGGCGTATTCTTTTTAGGATCAGTATTACCCAAAAAAAACAAGAATTTTTCAGGAAGGTTGTAAAGCTTTTTTACACGGACTAGTTCATTCTGGTCAGTAATTTTTCTAAAATGGTTAGTAACTCCATTATAGATTGCCACTAGTTTGTTATCGTCTTTTGGAATTTTGAAGAAGTCAGCTATCCTATTTCGTTCAAATTTAGACACTGTAATTATTTTAGCACTATTTTTTACAATTTTTGGTACGATTAGTCGCCTATACATATTTCCCAATTTCTGATACCAAGTACCTGCCTTGTTTAGTATACTTACACTTTCCATGTAAATTATATCATGAAGTGTAGTTACAAGCGGAATATCAAGAAAAATAGGAGCAGTATTACTTGTGCAGTGTAGTATATCACAGCCCTCTTTTTTTGCTGCTCTGGGTAATGCAAATTGTTCCCATGTTGGATATGAACCTCCTGTAAGTTCAACAATTTTAAAATTTGATATTGATTTTAAAGCACTATTATCCTCATCAGGCTTAACAAAAACAACATACTCATTTTCATGATCCAACTTCTGCAAACTGTTAACAAGTTCAAGGGCAACCATATCCATACCATGCTTTTTCGTCCTGAATAAACGTTGACCTTCAATTCCAATTTTCATGATTTAGTTTTTTTATTAACCTTGATTTGTATTACCATGCTCAGTATGAATAAACTTTTTATTGGCTCCTCTAATCCTAAATAATGAAACCAGCATTAAAACAAATGCTTTTGGCAAAGTGAATACCGCAATAAGTGTTTTTATATTATAAAATTTTAGAGGGATTGTTATTACAAAAGTTAAAATACAAATAGCCAATACTGTAAGCCATAAATAAATCCAAACATTTGAGTTAAGAAATACTGAGAACGCATTGATTAAAACTAGTAATCCCAGAAGAACAATCCTTGGAGGTTGAATAAATTGTGTAGCTTTATCAAAATAATCAAAGTTAGCATATAAAAACAAATGCTTTAATGAAGTGGCAAAATCTCTACTAAAATAGTGTAATTGAGCTGACAACCACCTTTTTCTCTGATTTGAAAAAACCTCTGCTTTTTGAACTTTCTCGTCGTAAACAATAGCATCATTCAAATATTCAATTGTAATTTTCTGCTTGAGCATTTTCAATTCAATTTCCTTATCAAAACCACCAACAGCTTTAATAGATTTCATCATTTTCTTGAAATAACTATAATCCATTGCCATTCCAGAGCCAATTAATGCCGCCGACAAACCTAATACGCGATGTCCTTTTCTGAAAATTTTATTGTTTACCTCTTCACTAATTGCATCCAAAATAGCAAATGATGTATTATAATTTTTAGCAACTCTATGACCTTGAACAGCAATATAGCCCTTATTAAATGCTACATTAACTTTTGAAATAAAATCAGTTTCCATTATATTATCTGCATCTAAAACAATGGCAACATCATTACTATCTGACAATTGAGACATTGCTACATTTAACGCCTTTGATTTTGTACTTAGCTCAAATGATACTTCAATAACTCGAATAGGAAGTTCACCCAATGCTTTTAGTGTCTCCTTTTTAAATGAATCAGCTATAACAACTACTTCATATAACTCACTAGGATAGTCTTGATTAATGGCATCTTTGGCAACTTCAATAATAACCTGATCCTCTTTGTACCCCGGTATTAACACAGCAAATTTGCGCATCTCATTAATTACCTCACCTTTATTTTGCGCATTAAAGAGGCTTGCAATACCAAAGATAAATATATAAATAGATGAAAAACCTAGGTATATATATAAAATGATTTGAATTATTTCTATAAATAACATCAATATTGAATTAATTATTTTTTATCCTCATCAAAAAACGTATTTGTCCTATGATGTGGTGTTGGACTTAATCTTTTATGTCCCAATTTTATCTTAAAAACAGCTAATAACATCATTAAAAAACCTAATGGCAATCGAAATATGGCAAATAGTGTTTGCTTGTTATAAAACTGCATTGGTACTGATAAAACAATAGCTAAGATACAAACTAAAAGCACAGTAAGCCAAGAATACAGAAAAACCTCACTATTAAAGAATACAGATAAAACAGTAATTATTAGAGAGATTCCAAGTAACAATATACGGGGCACAAGTATCAATTGTATCATCTTATCAAAAAAATCAATATTAAAATGTGCAACAAGTTCATAAATTGACTTAAAAAGAAAAGTACGTGCATAAAATATTTGCGAAGAGATCCATCTTGACCGCTGTTTTACAAATACTCTTGTGTTACTTACTTTTTCATCATAAACAATGGCATCATTTAGATAACAAATTTTATTCCAGTCGCTCAATAGCTTAATTTCAAGTTCCTTATCCTCATCGGCATAAGTATCAATTTTTTTCATAACCGATTTATACAAATTGTATTCAAATGCCATACCTGAGCCAATAAGTGCAGATGAGATTCCAATTGCAACATGGCCTTTCCTAAAAATTGTATTATTAACCTCTTCACTTAAAGCATCCAAAATGGCAAATGATGTTTCCTGATTCTTTGCAATACGATGTCCCTGAATAGCTCTTTCACCATTCGACATTGCTGCATTTATTTTTTGAATAAAATTAGCTTCCATTATATTATCTGCATCTAATATTATAACTCCGTCATACTCATCAGTAATAATATCCAGTGCTTTATTTATTGATCTTGCTTTAGTACTGTGCTCAAAAGATACCTCAATACAATTAATTCCGTCATTTTCGTTAAGCAATTTTAGTGTATTGGAATCAAATGAATCAGCAATTACATAAATATCATATAGTTCTGATGGATAATCTTGCTTTAATGCTTCTGTAACAGTATTAATAATTACCTTATCTTCACTATAAGCAGGAATAAGAATTAAAAACTTACGTAACACACTATCACCTACTTTGTTATTATTCTTATAAAAGTATGATGATATTGCAAATAATAATAAATAGAATGCTGAAAACCCAAAGTAAATTAGGGGAAGGAGTTGTAAAATATCTATTAGAGTTGAAATATTCATTCGATTATATAATATTTATTAATT
>Ga0164318_10001504_pt1 | contig 20875 bp, 21 predicted proteins | sample GuaBasSedimGuay9_FD_113734 | JGI IMG/M metagenome (GOLD analysis project Ga0164318, IMG submission 113734) | Subseafloor sediment microbial communities from Guaymas Basin, Gulf of California, Mexico - Guay9, Core 4571-4, 0-3 cm | ecosystem: Environmental > Aquatic > Marine > Hydrothermal vents... | reverse complement strand
CTATCAAAATATTCCTCTATTCTTCTCTTTATATCCTCTCTGCTCTCCAACCTCATTCCACACCGACCTCCTTTGTGTAGAAAAATTCTCTAATCCAGAGTAACGAAAATTATTTTTCTTTTTATTTCTTTTTTTTATTTTTTATTCTAAGCTTTGCATTTAACAATGTGATGAAAAGATTTTTTAAATGTAAATATTTACTATTAATAGATGGTAATATGATAGCTGAAAGATTTACAGGCTATCCGCTATTAGGTACAGAAGATCCTGAAGATATGCTTGAACGAGCAGAGCAGTTTGCTAGCCAAGGTAATGTCGAGGCCACAAAACATTTTACAGATGAAGCTTTGAGGACAATAGCAAGCAAAGAGCACGAGACTGGCTGGGAATGGTTCCTAACAGTATACAGAATACATGTTGCCACAAGAAAGGAAGAATTAATGGAAACTGCACTAAACCATCATTTGCGTGGAGTTGCAGAAGATACGTTAACAGCAATAAAAAAGGCTAAAGAAAGTGGTGTGAGCGGTTCAGAGCTTTATAACCATCCAGTATGGGAAAGGGTAGAGGAAATGGTAAGAGGTTTATATGAGCTAGAAAAGCGCAGCATAAAGTTACACCCAGAGACAGCGAGAGCATATATTGAAGTATTCAGTGAGTTCCCTGATTTTTGATTACTTAGCTACACAAGCTTTTTTCTTTTTTATTTTTTAACAAGCTTATTAAAATCGATCGGCCCCAATAAAATATATGGAGATAAATCTTGAGCCTATTGGATTTGTTGTATCAAGCTTTAAGGATCCACGTAGTATAATATCTGCATGCGAGAAGGGTTTGGATAGTGAGATAAGATCGAAAATAGTAATTAACAAAAAGTTCGGAAGGGGGTTAAAGGGCTTGGAGAGATTTTCACACATCTTTGTCATCTATTTTTTGCATGGGGTTAAGAAAATTGAATTACTAACCTATCCTGGTCCAAAAAGTATTAAAGGCTTGCCTGTGGTTGGTGTATTTGCCTCAAGAAGTCAATACAGACCAAATCCTATAGCCTTGAGATTGGTAAAATTAATAAAGATTGAAGGAAATGAGCTGCACGTTAAAGGGTTGGATGCGATAAACAATTCTCCTGTTCTGGACATAAAGCCTTATGTGCCGAGATTTGATAAGCCCAAGGATGTGAGGATCGGATATTGGTATAGGTGGTAGGCCGGCTTTAAACTCTGGAAGGTAAAAATTTTATTAGCTCTTGCAAAATTATTTTTATGAAGATCATCCCAATAGCCTTTGATTCTTTTGGAGTAAGAAGCATGTCCACACTAATTATGACAAAGGATGTTAACGTATACATAGATCCTGGTGTTGCTTTAGGGCCAAAGAGATACGGACTTTTACCGACAGAGGCTGAAGAGTATGCATTAAGGTTGGCAAGAGAGAAGATAATGGAGGTATGCAGCAGGTATGCACATATAGTTGTTGTTAGCCATTATCATTACGACCACCACCCCTTTCCTGAAGACAAGGAGATGTATGAAGCTTGCTTTAAAGGAAAGATTGTGTTTGCTAAGGACAGGCTTAAAAATATTAATGCATCTGGAAAGAGTAGGGGAAGGGTGTTTGAGAATAATGTAAAAGGGCTGGTTAAAAAGCTCAGCTGGGCTGATGGAACAAAGGCTGTATTTGGAGAAACAGAAATAGAATTCTCCCATGCTGTTTGGCATGGGGATGTTGGTAGCAGGGTTGGAAAGGTTATAATGGTTTATATAAAGGATTGTGAAAGCTCTTTTTTGTTCGGAAGCGATGCCCAGAGCTTGGCAGATCCTGATGCTTTGTCATGGTTTCTAAAGAAAAACCCCGAGTTTGCGATAATAGATGGCTATCCCACGATCTTTTTGGGATGGAGAATGAAGGCTTCGAACTTTGAGAATTCTAAACAAAACCTTATGAAGGCCATTGAAAATACAAATGCAAGGGTGATTATTTTGGAGCATCATATCCTTAGGGATATTGATTATAAAGAGCGAATGAAAGATGTGTTCAGCTTAGCACAATCCCTTAATAAGGATATTTTAACCTCGGCTGAATTTTACGGCTTAGAGAATTTCTTTCTAGAGATGTGGAGAAAGGAGATAACGGAAGGGAAGAGGGAGGTTGATGTTGAAAAGTATTATGCAGAGTTGTTCAAAAAGATCAACAGCAAGATAGAAAAATAAAGGAAGCCAGCTTAGGGCAAGAGGCAATCAATATTTATATAGGAGTTGGCATAAAATTAAATTATGAGAAGTGGAGCAATACAGATGAGTTTGGGATTTATAATAGCCGTTGTTTTTGCTATTGTTCTGTTAAGTCTTGCCATTTGGTGGTTACGTGGTGTTATAATTAATATTAGCGGACTAACAACAGATCTAACGCAGCAGGCAAGGAATGAATTGCAACGTACCTTTGGCGGCACTGGTGAGAATTTTGCAATCTTCCCTAGCAGTTACGAATTAGAGGCAGGAAAAGGTATAAGAATGCTGGGTGGGATTAAAAATAACGCAGCTGACGGTCAAGATCATAGATTTGTAATAAATGTCGTTCCTTCTGCTGCAAGCCCAAATGTTTGTCCAGAAGGGGATATAAGTGAATGTGAGCTTGCAGGGGGTGGCGGCATTACATTAGAGGAATTTATGACAAGTTGGCTCACATGGGATAAAACAAAGAAGCCTATAAAAATAGGTCACACAGGAGAGTTTTGGTTGGAGATAAAGACACCTGCAAATACACCCAAGGGCACATATATGTTTAATGTATATGCATGCTACGATAGTGGTGGTGAGGTTCCGAGGTATGATGAATGCAACGAGGATACACCAACAGATAAGATATGGGGAGCGGAAAAGCAGCTTGTTATAACAGTTAAATAGCTATTTAATAATTATTTCCCCCTTCCTGAAGTATACCTTCATAAAATCTCTTGCAGCCCTTACGTTAGGAAAAATCTTTTTGGCTTCCTTTTCCAATATGTTTGCATTTGTGTATTTTCTGGAGAAGTGTGTAAGGACAAGCAGCCTAACATTTGACTTTTTTGCTATTTCCCCGGCCTCCTTAGCCCCAGAATGCATCCTATCCTCAACCTGCTCTGTAAATGTTGAGTCATGGATAAGTATGTCAGCGTCCTTTGCGAGCCTTACTATATTATCACAAGGTTCTGTGTCCCCAGTATATACCACTTTTATCCCTTTTCTAAGGGTTGCAACATCCTCTAGCCTTATCTTCTTTCCTTTAAAGACAATTTCTCCATATTTCTTTAGCCTGCCTACTATTGGGCTTTGCTTCAGCCCGTAAAGCCTTTCAGCCTTTTTTATATCAACATTCCACCTGTCCCTTTCCTTAAAGCAATATGCTACACTTGGTATAGAATGCTTTGTTGGTATGGAAAAAACATCAAACCCCTTGCCCTCATATATCTTTTTTATCTCGCTGCCTTCATAAGGCACCTGCACAGCTCTAACCTCAAAGTTTATTCCCCAGTAATCCATATCCAAGATATCTGCAACAAATCTCTCTGCATCGGGACCATAAATGTATAGTGGTTTTCTCCTCTTTTCCAAGTTCATCGTTTGCAATAAACCTATTATACCTGCCCAATGATCTGCATGCCAATGGGTAATGAAGATATGGTCTATTGCCATGTAGCTTTTTCCTGCTATCAATAATTGCCTCTGCGTCCCCTCACCGCAATCCCACAATGCATGCCATCCTTCATAGTGTAAATATATAGAGGAATGATTACGGCTGATTGTTGGTATACCCGAGCCCGTTCCCAAAAACACAATGCTGAGCATACTAATAAATATTGCATAGATATTAATATTGTTTTAAATTCAAACAGCATTTCATTAAAAAGCTTAAATAAGTTCTTATGAATAATAAAAATTAAAATGTATTGATATTAAAGTGATATTATGGCTAAGGGGCACAAGCCTGTTGCTGGTTCCAGGGCATTTTGGCCCAGGAAAAGAGCCAATAGGATCTATCAAAACTTTAGTTACTCTGAGGAGTATTTGGAAAGGATCAGCGGTATTATTAAGGATGTTAAACCCGTTGCGTTCTGCGGGTACAAAGCTGGTATGTTGCATGTATGTATTAAGGATAATAAAAAAGGTTCAGCAACCTATGGGCAAGAAGTGGTTAAGGCTGTGACTGTGCTGGATATACCTCCGGTAATTGTTTGTGGGATAAAGGTATATGAAAAGGGAGGCTATGGAAAGAAAACAAAAACCGTTATATGGGCCGAAAATTTAGATAAAAATCTCGCAAGAAAGGTTGACCTGCCAAAGAAAATTGATAAGAATAAAGCCAAGGAGATAGAAAATGAAATAGAAAAGGCAAGCGATATAAGACTGCTTGTTCATACTGTACCAAAGGAATCTGGGATTGGGAAAAAGAAACCGGAATTGTTCGAGATTGCACTTAGCGGGGATGATATCAAAAAGAAGTGGGAGTATGCAAGATCTGTTCTTGGTAAGCAAATAACAATAAGAGATGTGTTTGATGAGGGGGAGTACGTTGATGTTAAGGCTGTTGATAAAGGGAAAGGTTATCAAGGTGTTGTTAAGAGGTTTGGAGTTAAGATAAGGGGCAGAAAGCATAATAAGAAAAGGAGGCATATTGGTAATCTTGCACCACGCACACCTGCAAGGGTTCTTCCAGGAGCTGTAGCTATGGCTGGTCAGCTTGGTTTCCAGACCAGGACAGAGTATAATAAAAAGATTTTAAAGATAGGTGATGGTGGTATATCTCCAAAAGGAGGATTCGTTAGTTATGGTATTGTCCCAAATACGTATTTACTAGTTGATGGTTCTGTTCCAGGGTCTAAGAAAAGGCTTGTGATGATGAGGAAGGCTGTAAGAAAGCCTCTTATTAAGGAGCCAGAAGAAATAGTGCATATATCCCTTAAGTCTCAACAGGGGTAGAATGAATATATGGTATCTTTTAACCCTATTTGGAGGTATTTATTTTTTGCTTTTTCTATTATTGCTTACCTGGAGCGTTTATCTTTATAAAAGATTTATAGCAAAGGCAGGAAAGAAGGAAACAAGGCATGCTAAAACATTTGCGCTCTACTTTTCTTTTGCGCTTTTGCTGACCTATTTTTTTGTTATTTTCTTAAAATCCTCTTTGCATATAGAGAGGCCATGCATACCGTGTACTAATAACTCCAGCATGTGTAATCCATACTGCCCATTAGACAGCTCTTTCCCATCTGGTCATACCTCTGGCATATTCTCTGCGATAACAGCATTTACAATATTTTATAGAAGGAAAAAATATTGTGTTCTTTACTTGCTCCCTGCTCTTGTTGGTGTTTCCAGATACATGCTTCATGTACACACATTATTTGATATAATGGGCGGGGCTTTGATTGGTATCTTGGTTCCCTCTTTACTTTACCCCATTTTTAGGTCATATTTAACCAAAACTTAACAAATAGTAATAGAAATGCTATCGGCAAGGATACCATCAAGCCGTGTATTATGTAAATATATGGAATATATGGGTTTGTGTGCGGTGTGTATTTGGATGGTTTCTTTCTCTCTTGTTCTATTTCCTTTAGCTCTCTTACACTTTTTTCGCACTTATCCACGATTTTCCAGCCATTTGGTACATCGCATGGCGTGGGAAATTCTTTGCATATACCTTCTGGAGAAATGGCAGGGGTTATAACCTGTATGCATACCTTCTTTGCACAATCCTTGCACTCCTTGCTCTCCCACTCCTCGCACACATGGTTATAATTACACGGTATTTTCTTCATCACTTCCAGCCTTAGCTCTTTATGTAATTTTACTTTCTCGTGAAGCAGATAGAAATGAAGCACGCAACTACCTACCTGGCTTGGGGTAAAATGTATAGTTATGTTTTCTTCATCCCCGGGGTGCAAGATGATATCATATATGGGTTTATATAGAGTGAGGTTGCATGTGGAATTTATAATTAGCTCAGCATTAATCACGCTATTTCCTGTATTATGTATGGTTAGTGGTACAGCCAGCCTCGTGCCAACACGCCCTTTAATTACTTTTTCTGGTAAGGCTATAGTAGCATTATAAACCTTTTTCTTTATTTTCTTGAGTGGAATAAATATTGCAGGTGTTTTAGCAATATTATAGCAGTTACTTGTTATTATCCTGCATTCATTACTACATAAAAGGTTACCGTATGCGAAACCGTAAGTTGAACATGTTTTTCCATTAAAGTCTGTGTTATCACATTCCTCCCATTCATCCTTTATACCATCACCGCAGTACTTATCTTGTGTTATTACGATTGCAGAGTATGCTGTAAGGTTGAGGCTAACTATATCATTGTCATAGTCTATAGATGTTGTATTGGTTATATTCTCCCACCCATCCTTGCATTCATAATTTGTAAAGTTGTGGCATACGAATATAGACATCTTCGTCTCATCAAGCCTTGAGCTATTATATGGTATTTTTATAATAGTATAGCTGGCACTAGCATTTGTATGGAAAAATACAGCCTTTGCTATGTTCCTTGTTAGCTGTGATATATCAGCAACATTTATCTTGCTTTCATTAAGCTTGTCTATCACCATATCTATGCTCTCATTTTGGCTTATATTTACATTGAAAAGCGTTGCGTTGAAGGTGTTATCAATTATTTCTATTTTCCAAAAGCCAGCAGGCAAAAAAGAATAAAGCGTGCTTGTGTTGTAACTTTCATTCCTCTTCCATCCAGTACTTTGGTATAGTATTGCTATATTGCTAATATTCTTCTCCACACCTTCTCTATCCCTAATCCTTACCCTTAACTCTACCCCCTGAGACACAGTAAAGCGCAAGCTATAATGGGTTGTATGGGCAACGCTATCGTTAGCGTATGCGGTAAGGTTGTAGCTACCAATGCTAATATTGGATGTATTATAGTTTATTGTATATTCACCAAAAATGGAGGTATGGGAAACAATATAATGCTTAGAAAAGGTTTCGTTGCTTATTGTGTACCAGACGGTAGAGAGCAATATGTTATCGGTTGCATTCAAAAGAAATGTTATGTTCTCCCCTTCGATTACCTCAGGATTAAGCACAACAAGGGTTAAAGATGGTGGAGTAGTGTCTATGCTTATATTTCTCTCCTCTGTTTGATTTTTATTGCCAGCACTGTCATTAGCCCACGCATAATATTCATATTTACCATCAGAAAGATTAAGTGTTATATCAAGCCACTCACTATTATGGATATTGTAGGCAAAAGCCATGGTGTCGTTTAAATATAAAATAAGTGTAGAGGGATTTGATTCATTGATTGATATATTGATATAGAGTGTGGTTGTATTGATTATCTTGTTGTTTTTTGGTGTTGGCTGGATGAAATCTATTTTTGGTGGGGTGGTGTCTACAATAAAATGAGCTGTTGCTGAGTTGCTGTAATTGTTAATGGCCTGCACATAAAATGTTACGTTATAGTGCCCGTCCTCAAGCATATAAGATGTATTATACCAATGGAATAAGGTGTCATTTTTCATGCTCGAATTCGTGCCGTTGTTAATACTAAATGTAGCATTGATTAATGCTTTATTGACAGTTATGTTGAAGTGTATGTTGCTTGTGTTATATGCTCTATTTAATGGGGACTCTATCTTTATGGATGGGAATAATATAGAGGTAACAGCGCTGTACACATCAATTCTGCTGAAATTGATGTCTGTTGCGGAATCATATATTTTCTTACTTGTGTTGATTATAATGTCTTTTATAGTTTGAGGGAGCGGCATGATTCCATACTCGGATCTATACGCTTGCACTATTAATGCTATGGCTCCGGATACATGCGGCGCGGCCATGCTTGTACCATCCTTGATAGCATATCCGTTGTTCCATGTTGAGTTTATACTACTCCCAGGGGCAAGTATTATATCGCTAAAGTTTGCTCCTCTATTGGTAAAGGAGGAAATAGTATCACTTTTTGTTGTCGAGCCGACCCTTATCACATTTTTTATACATGCTGGAGAAGACACGCCGCTGGTTGAGCCATCATTTCCTGTAGCAACAACAACACTTATATTCATGCTTACTGCATCATCTATAGCGTTAGCCATTAGCTCATTCTCTATATCGCTATTATCGCAATAGCTGTCATACAGCTCATCTGTTCCTAAACTCATGCTTATTACCGTTATGTTATACTCCTTGCTTTTGTTTAGGCACCAATCAATAGCAGCTATAACATCACTAACTGTTGCTTCACCGTTTGCAGGGAAAACCTTTAGCACAACAAGCTTAGCATCTTTAGCTACCCCATATATATTGCCGTTTGCAGCTATTATCCCTGCAACATGCGTCCCATGACCGTTATCATCCATCGGATCTTGATCAGAATTATAAATATCATACCCGTCTATAACCTTCGTACAATTACTCCAGCTGTAGGTTGTATTTACACTCCCATTTATAACCTTATCTATATAAAATCCATAACCACTTACATAGGTATCGGTAATAAGTTTTATATAAATCCTGTTCCCGCTAGCTGATGGTGTCCATACGTCTTCATGAGCTCCAGAGTAGAGGGAGAGCAATCTCATATCTTTATCGTAAACCTTGACGTAATCGTAATTTGCCTCCGTGCTTATATTCTTAAAATGAACTGCTATCTTTGTAAACCCTGGCATAGTTATATCCCATAAATATGTGGTTGAGTTTTCATATTCATGGGGCGACTCAAGCCTGTAGCTTTTTATATTGCCTGTATAGTTATTTCTAATAAGCTTGCATCCACCTAAATCTGGATGCATATAGTTTATCCCAGTATCGATTACACACACGCTGAGCCCAGAGCCACTTATATTTATCCCATCAGCTCTTAGCTTCCATGTATCATTGGCTCTTATCAAAGGCACGGATTGCTGTAAAAATGGTCTCACCTTTCTATCCAAACCTATTTGCTCAATATCTCCAGCTTCTATAAGCCTTTTTAGCTCGCTCATACTAACCCTTATCGCAATTGCATTGTCCCTTAAATACCTTCTTATCCCGCCTTCTTTCAAGAGAAATTTGCCCAAAGAGCTGTTTTTTACTTTTACTATAACATCAACATACCCGTCCTTTTGACTTGTGTAAAAGCTGTACAGCTTTTTGTCTATTTGTGTATTGTAGCTAAAACATAGCTCGGCTAAAAATAAACCTACCAATAAAATGAACGCAACCATGCATTTGGATTTGCTCATAAAAATATTTTTAAAACAGCAGGTATAATAATGATTTAAATATTTTGGAATAGAAGAATAAATCATGGAGCCATGTAATATGTTTTGTATGCACCGCAGCGATACCTTGCTAACTTGCCTACTTTTGTTGTTGCTCTTGCTCTTATAAAGAGCGCTCATTGGTTTTGTCTCAATTCTTTATCAATTTTCTTGGAGGTGATTGAGTGAGAGATAGATTAAAAGTGCTTGATACCACACTAAGAGATGGTATGCAAACGCCAAAAATAGGTGTGGATGAATGGGGAAGGTTTGTTATAGCAAAAGCCTTGGCTTATGTTGGGGTTGATGTGATCGAGGCCGGATTTGCAGCTAATGAGATTGATTATCCCACACTCAGGAGGGTCTCAAAGTACATTGGATCAAGGGAAAGGTCGATGCTTGAGCACGTGCCAGTTATATGTTCTCTTGCCAGGTTGGTAAAAGATGATATAGAGCTGGCGTATGATAGTATCAGGTTAGCTGATCCTGATAAGAGAAGGATACATGTTTTTATAGGAACTTCAAAAGAACTTATGGAATACAGTCACGGTAAAAGAGAAAAGGAGATTATAGGTATGATAAGGGATGGTGTTAGCATCGCAAGAGAGCTTATGGGTGAGCATGGTACAGTAGAATATTCATCAGAAGATGCATTGAGGACAGATTATGAGTTTTTAGCTAAAACGGTTGAGGAAGCGATCAGGCATGGGGCCGATGTGATCAACGTGCCAGACACGACAGGCTTTGCGAGGCCTGACCAATACTATGATATCATAAAGAAATTAAGAGAAGAGGTAAGAGGTATAGAAAATGTAACGTTAAGCGCGCATATACATAATGATAGCGGGAACGCCGTAGCAACAACCTTAAAAGGTATAGAGGCTGGTGTAAGACAAGTAGAGGGTTGTGTTCTTCAGCTTGGTGAGAGAGCTGGAAATGTAGATTGGTTAGTAGTTATAGAGAATTTAAGGGTACATGAGGATTTTTACGGAATAGACACAAACCATATAAAAACAGAGAAGTTTTTTGAACTTGCCCAACTGGTGAGTAACGTTATTGGCAAGCCGTTACCATTGAACCATCCTGTGAGTGGTGAGGTCGCATTTACAACGAGCTCAGGTATCCATGTAAAAGGTGTTATCAAAAATAGAAAAACATACCATGTTATTGAACCAGAAAGTGTTGGTAGAGGAAGCGAAATAGTACTTGGTCAAACCTCCGGAAGAAACACCGTTGCCAATTTCTTACGTGAACATGGATATGGTGAGGCTTGTATTGATTATAACGCAAAGCAATTAGAAGAGCTTACAAGACGGGCAAAAAAGATGAGCATCAAACTTGGTGGAAGTTTGAGTGAAACAGAAGCTATGCTTTTGGCCGAGGAAATACTGGGAGGTGCAAGCCCTGAGGATGCTGTTGAGCTAATAGATTATGTTGTTGAGGGTTCAAAATATGACAAGCCAAGAGTAAATGCGGTTGTTAAGGTTAATGAGAATGTCGTATCGAGTAAAGGTTATGGTGTCGGTCCTGTTGATGCATTTATGAATGCGATTAAAAATGCAACAGGCTTAGAGATTGAATTGAGGAATTGGGAAGAAAATGCGATATATAGGGGCATGGGTGCACCAGGGTTTGAAATACTGGATGAAATACCATTTAATGAGGAAGAACGAGCATTTATAGAGAAGGGTAGAAATGGTAAAAATAATTATATGAGCAAGGTAAGCAAGGGGCAAGAGGCATGGGCAAAGAGCCGAGTAGAGATAAGCTATAAGGGGCAAAGTTATTTTGGAAGGGGCGTGGCGCAAAATATATTAGAATCCACATACAATGCCATAATCGATGCTGTTAATGCCATTGTAAAGCTAAACAGGTTTTAACTCTTAGCATACCTATAACTGCATAACTGCAAAAACTGCAAATAGTGGTGAACAATAAATCTTTATAAATCTAACATTAGCAAATTTGTTATGGTATGGGAACTTGGAGACAAGATCCCAGCCAAGGATTTGGTTAAGTATTTAGATTCTTTAGATACGGAGTCGAGGTATGCAAATAATGGTCTTGTTGCTTTAAGGTTAGATATGGATGTATATGGATGGCGTATAGATCATGTAGCTTATAAACCAAAGCTAAGGGGTTATTATAGAGGTGAGTCAGGTTTTGTTTTTGTTCTCGAAGACCCGGATAACCCGGAAGATAATGAAGTTATAGAAATACCTGATGGCAAAGAGGTAAGAAAATTCATTCTGGAGCATGTCCCGTATGTTTATTTTATTAGGAATATTGGGTTCTGGGAGAGAAAAGGATACCCCATTGAGTATCTTTTGGAAGAAGACCCAAAATAAAAGTTTTTAAATCACAATAGTAAAACCTAATTATGGCATGGTTTGTTTGGCTAGGTATTTTTGCATTGCTTTTAGCATTATCTGGTATAAGGATAATAAATCAGTATGAAAGGGGTGTTAAATTTAGGCTTGGCAGATTTGTTGGTGTGCTCGGCCCTGGGCTTAGGTGGATAATACCTATAATAGAAAGGCTTGAAAAGGTTGATATGAGAGTTGTAACCATAGATATACCTTCTCAGGAGGTCATGACAGAAGATAATGTGCCAATAAAGGTTAATGGTGTTGTGTTCTTTAGGGTTAGTGATGCCAGCAAAGCTATACTTGAGGTTGAGGATTACAGGTATGCGGTCTCACAGCTTTCGCAGTCTGCTTTAAGGGATATGTGTGGTAGGGCTGAGCTCGATATAATATTGGCAAAAAGAGAAGAGATAGGCTCGAAAATAAAAAATATTGTAGATAAGGAAACAGATCCGTGGGGAATAAAGGTAACGGATGTTAAGATAAAGGATATTGAGCTTCCAGAGAATATGAAGAGGGCAATGGCACACCAGGCAGAGGCTGAGCGTGATAGAAGAGCGAGAATAATTCTTGCAGAAGGCGAGGCACAGGCAGCAAAGAAATTAACAGAGGCTGCAAAAGTTATTGAAAAAACACCCGAAGCTTTACAATTAAGGCTCTACCAAACACTTTCTGATATCGCCGCAGAGAAAAATTCGACCATAATCTTCCCATTTCCTTTAGAAATGCTTAGAGCCTTTGAAAAGATCGCAAAGAAAAAGTAACATGCCCCGGCCGGGATTTTCTCATTGTACATATTTCTCTCCCGCGGGTCTCTTTGTAGAAGCGGGAGCTCTCGTAAAGAGAGGCGCTTTGAACCCGGGTCTATGGCTCGAGAGGCCATCATCCTTAACCGGACTAGACTACCGGGGCATTTTCTAATTTTTATTATTGACCAAATACTTTAATAAAAAATAATGTTACTTCATACAGCAGTATCATCGGGAGCGCAAGCAATATTTGGGTAAGTGGGTCTGGGGGTGTTATTATAGCAGCAAGTATGAAAATAAACAATATAAAATACCTCCTGCCTTCTTTCATTTTATTGCTACTTAAGAGCCCTGCTTTGGAGAGGAGAGCACCTAATACAGGCATCTGAAATGACAATCCTGCCAGTATGCATGACCACAAAACAAATGAGGTGAAAAGACTGGTGCTCCATATATTCTCAATTCCTGACGCCGCAGCAATTCTTGAAAAAAATTGCATACTTATTCTAACAATGGCAAAGTAACCAAAGGCTACGCCAAAAAAGAAAAGGAGGAACGAAGCTATAAAGGCAAAAATAACAAGTCTTTTTTCATTCGGTTTAAGTGCAGGGTATAAAAACATATACGCTTCGAGGATTAAAACAGGAAATGTTAAAAGAAAGGCTATGAAGGTGGACATGTTTAAAAGTGCCATGAAATAATCTATTGGGCCAATAGAAACCAACCTTATATTTAAGGCTTGCAATGCATGCGAAAAAATATCAAATAGCTTTTGCACAATAAAAAACAAACTAAAAAGGAAAAAAGCAGAAAATATTACAAACACTCTTATTACTCTTGCTCTTAGCTCCTCTAAATGCTCATAAACACTCTTTTTATCCAGCAAGCTTGCTCTTCTTGCTCTTTTTCTTTTTTCTTTTTTTACTCCCTTTCCCTTCCTCAAGTCCCTTTTTATATTCACGTACAGCTTCACCCAAAGCCCTTGCAAGCTGTGGTAATCTTTTTGGACCAAAAAGGATGAGTATTATAAAGACTATGAGCAATATTTCTAATGGGCCTATTGGCATGCACTCACCAATTAATAATTTATTGATGGTTTTAAAAAGCTTATTATGCACATAGACAAGAGAAATGCTTTATTATTTAGTGTAACAGCACTCGGTATATCTTCCATGGTCACGCAGCTTGCTATATTGAGAGAATTTCTAAATATATTTAATGGAAATGAGCTTGTAGTTGGAATAATATTGATGGATTGGCTTTTGATTAATGGTATTGGGAGCTACTTTGCAAAGTACATACCAAACCTTTTCAAAAGAAACAAGCTGTTTATTGCATTGCAATTAATTATAGCTGTTTTACCATTCATTTCCTTTTATCTAACCAGAACAATAAAAACAAACGCGCTTGTCTATGGTGTAATGGCAGGCTTTACAGAGGTTATAACTTACCCTTTCCTTATACTTTTCCCATACTGCTTTATCTCGGGCATGTTATTAACATTTGCTGCCTCCCTTTATTCTGAAAAAAGGAGGGGCGAGGATATAGGAAAAATTTATTTCATAGATAATATAGGAGATATACTAGGCGGCTTCATATTTTCCTTTATTCTCATTTTTCTTTTCAATTCCTTTCAGATGGCATATATTGTTATGTTTATAAACCTCCTTGCCTCTTGCCTGCTCTCCTATGCTGTCAATAAAAAATATCCAGCCTCCCTTTTCCTTCTTTCCATCTTACTTCTTTCCATACCGTTATTGCTTGATATCCATTCCTTAACACTTAAGCAGATGTATAAAGGGCAAGAGATACTTCTCAATAAAAACACACCCTATGGATTCCTAGTTATTACAAAGACCTCAAACCAAATCAATTTCTTTGAGAACGGCGTGCCGCTTTTTAGCACAAATAATACCATAATGAGTGAAAAGGTTGTGCATTATGCGATGTCCCAAAGAACGCATGCGAAAGACGTTCTCTTAATATCTGGGGGTATAAGTGGGAGCTTGGGTGAACTTATGAAATATAATGCAAGTGTTGATTATGTAGAGCTGGACCCAGAAATAATAAGAGCTGGGATTATATTTACGCAGTATCCCAAAGGCAAGATAAGGACCATTATTATGGATGGGAGGCTATGGATCAAAACAGCTGACAAGAAGTATGATGTTATCATCGTAGACCTTCCAGATCCACTAACAGCTCAAATAAACAGATTCTACACTATTCAGTTTTTCCAAGAAGCAAAGAAAAGATTAAAAAAGGATGGTGTAATTGAGATCAATCTAGCGGGTTCGGAAAATTATATAGGCAATGCAACAAGGGATATGGTTTCGGTGATCTATACAACTATTTCTCACGTATTTAATCACAGCCTGCTAATACCAGGTGATACCATGTTTATTATTGCTTCCGATGGCAATTTAACGTACAACATTTCTGGAGAGCTAATGATGGCCGGCATAGATACAGAATATGTTAATAAGTATTATCTATCTTCCGAGCTAAGTAAGACGAGAATAGAATATATAAATAATGTTATAAGAAAAATGCCCATCATTAATGAAGATTTCAGACCGATTGCCTATTACTACGGCATAAAGTATTGGCTAGCTCATTTCCATACGAGCATAGTAGCTATTGTTGCTATAATCGCTCTTGTTGTACTTTTCTTTGGCATCTTGACAAGGCATACCATACCCGCTGCTATATTTACTACAGGTTTTGCCGCATCGTTTTTAGAAATAATAATCTTGATAGCATTTCAGAGTATATATGGTTATGTTTATCAACAAATAGGTGTTATAGTAACAATGTTTATGCTTGGCCTAGCAATAGGTTCTTTTTTGGCTAATAAGAGAATAAACAAATTGACTTACAGAGCGCTGTTATTTACCGAGCTATCCATAGCCTTCTACTCCATAGCGCTGCCTTTATTAATGATATCTATAGCTGCCCTTCCACCAGAAATGGAAATTATAATAGCAAATATAATCTTTCCATTAATAACCTTAACAATATCCTCTATGGTAGGCTTTGAGTTTCCCTTGGCGGCAAAATTATACTTCAGTAAAAAGAGGGGTATTGAGGAAACGACAGGGAGGCTTTATGCTGCAGATCTTGGCGGAGCATGCATAGGTGCGCTAGCCTGTACCATTTTCTTGATTCCCATTTTTGGGCTTACAAGCTCAAGCATTCTTCCTTTCCTTCTCAAACTGTTAACGTTTATTTTAATCCTGAAAGGGTAGAATGTGCCTAACGAATTCTTTTGCTTCAAATCTTTTGATATCATCATAGCTCTGACCAGTACAAAGGAAAGCTATAGGTTTTTTAATCTCATGGCAGACAGATATTATGATACCGCCCTTCTCATTGACATCAGCCTTTGTAAAGATCATGGCATCTATTCCAACAGTATCATTAAACATCTTTGCCTGCTCTATAGCATCTATACCGCTGAGCGAATCTAATATAAGCAATTTGATTTCTGGGTTGTTAACCCTGACAATTTTTTTAAGCTCTTCCATTAAATTTTTATTCGAGTGGCTTCTACCAGCGGTATCGGCAAGCACAAAATCTATTCCCTTTGTCTTGGCATGCTTTATCGCGTCAAATATAACGGCTGCTGGATCAGCACCATAGCTATGCTTTATTAGCTTAACACCAAGCTTTTTTGAATGTATAGCGAGTTGCTCTATACTTGCAGCTCTAAATGTATCCCCAGCAGCAAATACAACGCTGTAGCCCTTTTCCATCAGTAATTTGCCTATTTTTGCAAGTGTTGTTGTTTTGCCTGTCCCATTGAATCCGAGAAAGAGCACGCACGTACCCTTTCCATAACTTTTTATTTCATAGCTACCAGCATTTAGTATTTCAAGCATAACATTTTCAATAGCCTTGGCTATTATTCTTTTTAGTTCAGACCTTTTTACACTCATACCAACAAGCATCCCCTTTAACCTTTGCCTGAGAAATTCCACTACTTCCAGACTTATGTCCACGCTGAGCAGATCTATTTGTATGTCTGAAATAAACTCATCTATATCCTTCTCACTTATCTCCCTCTCTTTTACCCTTTTTCCAAACCTCTCTATAGAGCTTGCCATCCTCTTTTTTAATAAGCTAAACATACCCCTCGCCTAGATCTTAAACTCACTCACACCCATTAACATTTTAACTATTTCCCTCGCCTCTGCCTTCTTTTTTTCATCAACATTAACCATAACCATACCGTTATCTGGTTGGCCATAAAGTATAATACTGCCATTAGGGGCAAAAATGGCACACGGTATGACAGCCATATCCTCTTCTCCATTAACCTTAACTTTAACGTCATTACCTATATTTATAGCCCTCAGCACGCTTTTCCATAGAGAGGGTGTTATCCTTCCTCTTGGGTTATTTGCATTTATAACATAGCTCCCATATTCTATTTTCTTATTAAAGGCCTTCCTTTTTACCATGTTATCTATGATAATAATATTGGGAAATATTGCGTTATCAACAAGCGTGCTTGATGTGACATCACCAACGCTTATTAGCATTTTCTTATTGTTATTCTTAACTACGCCTTTTATCACCTTTATATCCTTTATAACCCTACCGAATGGTTTTCTTAACATAGCTTTGTGCTTTTCCTTTATAACAATATCCTTCTTCGTGCAATTTACATATAACCTTAGAAATTCTGCTATTTCATGGGCTACATAGCTGGCATGCCTCCCTGTTGTATCAATCTCATAGACGCCCCTTCCAGCGCTTAGTGCTTCTGTTTTACACACCTCCATTATCTCCGCTATTACATTCTCCTCTATTTTTCCTATCTTCCAGCCCTTCTCTCTCATCCTTGCCCTCAGCGTGCTGACCTTCGTTCTTAAAATAATAACTATATCACACTCTATCTCATGAGCATAGTGGGATTCTATAATAATATTCTTGTACTTTTTCTCTGCCTCTTTGATCCTTTTTGCTACCTTCTCTATATCCACTATTTTGCATCCTCTCTCTGCATCATATCCCGAGTAAAGTCCATACTTTTCAGCCATTTCATTTAAATGAAAAACAGGCCAATTAATTAATTTCTTAAGCTCATTAGCAACGCTCGTCTTTCCTGTTGCGGGTGTGCCAGAGATAGCAATTATCATAATTATAGATTTGCCCACAACCCATATTAATAACTTTGTTCAATATTGAATATGGAAGTTAAATATGTAGCCTTCGATTCCTTTGGTGTTAAATCAAGCTGTGTTTTTGTTGAGACAAAAGATGTTAGAGTATGCATTGACCCTGGGATTGCAGGCGAGACTGGTTCTTTCCCATTGCCAAGATACGAAAAGCTTGCATTAAAGATGAAGTATAAAGGCAGGATAAAGAAAGCATGCAAGGATGCAGATATAATAATCATAACCCATTACCATTACGACCATCATATACCGCAAAGCGAGCTTTACAGGGGAAAGCATTTGTTAATAAAGGATCCTCTTAATAATATAAACGCAAGCCAAATGAAAAGGGCAAGCTATTTTTTAAAAATAGTAAAGCCAAAGAAGATAGAGGTTGCTGATAATAAGAAATTCAAATTTGGTTCCACAATAATAGAGTTCTCACCACCTCTGTGGCATGGGGTAGAGGGAACGAATTTGGGCAAGGTTATCATGGTAAGTATAAAGGATAATGATAGCAAGCTTTTACATTCCTCAGATATAGATGGGCCGTACATTAATAGTTATGCAAAGCTTATTACCAAGCAAGACCCAAGCTTGCTTATTTTGGATGGCTTTCCTTCCTATCTGCTTGGCTTTCTCGCATCCTTTGAAAACCTAAAGAAGGTTATCGAAAATACACTTTATATCATTACTCATACAGAGTCTAAAGTTATACTAGATCACCATCTTTTGAGAGACTATCGCTATAGAGAGATTTACTACGAGGTCTATAAGAAGGCTAAAGAGCTCGGGAGAAAGGTACATACAGCTGCAGAGGAGTTGGGAGAAAAAGCAAAGGTAATAGAAGGGTATGAGAGATTTGGTCCAACAAGATGGAAAGAATGGCAAAACTTTACCTTTGATTACCTTCACAGGCTCATTGAGCATGCAAAGAAAGTAAAGAGTAAGGATATGCGATAGCTTTTGTTTTAAATTGTTGTTCAGATGTAACAATAGAGTTGTTACAAAATAACAATAAGGTTTATAAAGTTGTAACAATACAATTGTTATTAGAGAACATGAAAATAGAAGAGCATGTCAAAAATATAAGGGAAAGTCTAGAAGAGATAGAAGAAGCTATAGAGCTTGGGTTAGAGAGGAGACAAAGAAGTCTAGGCTTTCATGTATCTGTTTGTGCAACGGAAATAGTAGAAGTTATGCTACATAAACTTGGCTTACTTAGCGAGGAAAGGATACTGAAGCATACGGATTTCTCATCCATAAGAAAAGCAAAAGAAACGCTTCATTTTGACTTTCCTGAAAAGGACAAGATAATAAATTTGTTGGTAGAGATAGAGAAGCGTAGAAATATACTCTGCTATGGAAAGAGAAGGAAAAAAGATGAGTTAGAGGACTATCTAAACCTATTTAATGAGTTAAAAAATATAGTGGAGAAGGAGGGGGTTTTGGATGAGGTTTAGACAGAAACAACTTATTGCTTATGCATGTTCATTTATCTCGTTCATGATAAAGATGCTTGAGACAGAGAAAATCGATAAAATAAGAAATATTTATCTATTTGGGTCTGTGGCTAGAGGTGACATTAAAAATAGTAGTGATGTTGATATATTCGTAGAATGCTATAAAGATGGAGAGGCGGCATTAAAAAAGGATATCGGCTATATACGAGAGAAATTTTTCTTTTCCAAAACGTTTGAGATATGGAAAGCAATTGGAGTAGAAAATCCCATAAATATAGTAATTGGTTCGTTTGATGAATGGGGATTGAGGGATTCTGTGACTAAAGATGGTATTCTATTATTCGGCAAGTCTGTTCAAGCAAATCTAAATAAATATGCGATAATAGAATGGAGCACACCTAAAGATGCTAAAACGAGGGTTAAACTCAATAGAAAAATTTTTGGATACTGGGGAAAAAATAAAAGGTATAAAGGTGTGATCGAAGAGGCAGGGGAAAGAATAGGGAATAGCGCTGTAATAATTGGTCAACCTTATATGGAAAAAATAACAAATATATTGAAAGAGCTTGGTGTTAATTACAGGGTTATAGAGGTTTTTAAGTAGTTCAAGCGTTCTTATAGCCATTTATATAATTTCTTACCAAGCCTGCTATTACCCTGAGTTTTGCGGTGAATGGGTCTTTTTGGTATTCCTCTAAGTATCTTAGATCAATCTCTGCCATTTCTTTTGGTGTTAGTTCCGAATAATTTGGAACCACCACGCATGGTGGTATTATTCCCCTTCTTGCTCGATAGGTTTTCCTTTTCCATTCCTGGGCCAAAACCAAACCACCAATACAGCAGATTAGGTAATTCATCAATAGAGTATTTTCTTAGAATCCTTCCGATTCTTGTGACTCTGGGATCATTAGGTATTTTCTGTCCCAACTCATTTTTCACCCTGTGTTATTTACAACTCAATATAGTACTCATCAATATACTCTGCTGGCCCAGTTAAAAATATATTATCATCATCCCTAATGGAAACCTCCAACGCACCGCCGGGCAAAAAAACCTTAACATCGCTCCCGTTTAAACCCCTTTTATAGCCAGCAAATACTGCAGCACATGCACCAGTTCCGCATGCTTGTGTAAGTCCAGCTCCCCTTTCCCATACGTAAAGCCTCATTTTATCTCTCCAAGGCTTTGCAAACTCAACATTTGTTCTTTCTGGCCTAAAGCTTTCATGCATCTCTATCAAAGGCCCGTATTTTATTGCCATACTCTTAGAAGCTTCATCAGTAAGTATGACATAATGTGGGTTGCCTACAGAGATATGATCGCCATAAAAGGTAGTATCGTTGATCTGTATGCATTTTCTATCCAGCAATTTTCCTTTCCCCATATCAACGGTTACAGAAACAACCTCGCCGTTTTCTATCTTAAGTTTGGGTAAAACAACAATACTTCCATCATATGTTTCTATAGGCACTTCCAGCTCCTTTACAATTCCCTTATCATACAGGTATCTTGCAAACAATCTTATACCATTACCGCACATCTCTGCCTCCGAACCATCTGGATTGAAAATCCTCATTCTATAATCTGTTCGCTCCCCCTTACATACAAAAAGAACACCATCACTTCCCATTGTTCGGGAAATTTGTTGTGAAAGCCTTTTATAATGTGGCTCTAGCTCACCATCCAAATCCTCAATTATTCCATAGTTATTTCCGCATCCATGCATGAGCGTTATTTTCATAATAGTTTTAAGATAACAAGAACTCATTTAAATCTTGTTTCATTGGTGACCACGCCTATCCACTGGTCACAGACCAGTGGAATTACGGCGTGGATAAGTTAATTGGTGTTAATGAGATATTTTGCTAGTGTTGTTTGTGTTGAGATG
>Ga0164318_10001503_pt1 | contig 20880 bp, 25 predicted proteins | sample GuaBasSedimGuay9_FD_113734 | JGI IMG/M metagenome (GOLD analysis project Ga0164318, IMG submission 113734) | Subseafloor sediment microbial communities from Guaymas Basin, Gulf of California, Mexico - Guay9, Core 4571-4, 0-3 cm | ecosystem: Environmental > Aquatic > Marine > Hydrothermal vents... | reverse complement strand
TCGACCCCGAAGCACGTAATGAGATCCTTGATACTATTCTTTCGTTTAAAAAAGAGAATAAAACGGTGATCTACACCTCGCACTATATGCCCGAGATTGAGAAAATATGTGATGAGGTGGCCATTATTAATGAAGGCAAGATTGTTGTACAGGGAACTCTAGAAGAGATGCTGCATAAAGAAGATGCTTCGAGTGTAATTATTGAGATCTATGAGATGCCAATGAAACAGCTTGAAGCAATTGCCACTGATCATCAAGACCTCAGTGTGATTGACAGTACATCATTGATGATCGAAGAGCAAAACAGTGATAAAATGGCAGTAATACTAAAACATCTTGAAGCAAAGTCGATAAAAATTCGTCAGATCCGTTACGGCACGACCAATCTTGAGTCTCTGTTTATCCATCTGACATCACAAGGCAGAGCCGATGGTTAAGGCGATGCTGATCAAAGAGTTTTTATTGGTCCTGCGTGACAAACATGCACTCGCGGCACTGTTCGTGATGCCGGCGGTTTTTATTTTGATCATGTCATTGGCGCTCAAAGATGCCTTTAATGAAGAGAAGGCACTGGTTAGTTACACGATTGTTGATAGGGATCACTCTGTTCAAAGTGAAAAACTTCTGGGGCTTCTTGGTGAGAACCGGCTTTTAAATGAGCGAAATCTGACTTCAGACACGGATGTACAGTTCATGATCACGGTTCCCAAAGGCTTTAAACGTCAGTTTACAAGTAAAAGCGGACGTGAAAAACCGCTCATTATCGAGGCAGCCGCTGATGTAAAACAAGACCTGCTGGCACTCTTTAAATCGCAGGTGATCTCCGCTTTTATGCAGGTGCGGGTGGATGCCATCAAAACCAAACTTGAAAAACGTTCCGCCTCTTCGGCACGGGAGCTGGACGCAATCAGTTTTGATGAAAAAAAGATGATGCAGGTCAGTTTTAATGCACTGGAGCGTGATGAAAAACCAAACTCAACACAGCAGAGTGTCCCTGCCTGGATCGTTTTCGGTATGTTTTTTGTGATTATTCCGATGTCAACGATCTTTATCAGTGAACGTAAACAAAATACACTCTTTCGTCTTTTGGCCATGAACGTCTCGCTGCCGCTGCTCTTTGGCGGCAAAATCATTCCCTATCTTCTGATCAATCAGCTGCAGGTGTGGGTGATGATCGCCGTCGGAATGTTCGTGGTGCCGCTTTTTGGAGCAGAGGCATTGACCCTTGAAGGGTCTGTCGGTGCTTTGATACTGGTATCGCTGGCGTTAAGTCTCTCGGCTATCGGTCTTTCGATGCTGATCGCCGTTACGGTTGAGAGCGTCGAGCAGGCGACAACGATCGGCGGGATCATCAATATTCTTCTGGGTGCAATCGGGGGTGTCATGGTGCCGAAATTCATTATGCCCGACTTTATGCAGACCTTTAGCAATGTCTCACCGATGTCGTGGGGCTTGGAAGGCTTTTTGGATGTATTGCTGCGCCGTGAGGGGATTGAAGCCGTTCTGCCGGAAGTGGCGGCGCTTACCCTTTTTGGAATAGTCCTGTTAGCAGTCGCGGCGATGATATTTAAGATGAAAGTGAGGAGAGGCCTGTGATTGGATCAAAAGATGATGGATTGAAACTGCGTCTAAAGAAGATGATAATTGAAGAGTGTGAAAAAGATGATATTGAACCTGAAGAGCTTGGGGATGATGTTGAATTATTTTCAGAGGCGAGCGGACTGGAACTGGATTCACTCGATGCACTTCAGATCTCGATGGGGCTGCAGAACCAATTAGGCGTCCGTCTGGCGGACACCAAAGATTTTCCCCGTGTCGTGACGACGATCAATGCTTTGGCTGAGTACGTTCAGCCGGAATGATGAAATCCTCGATTACGATCCTCGGCGGAGAGATACTGAGCAGCCTTGGCACAAAAGATGAACGTCTGACGCATCTTCAAAACGGAACCTATCATACCGTAGTCAAATCGATGATACTCAATGGTGATACGTTGACTTTTCCTTACTATGCCATTGATGATAAAGCGCGTTTAGCTGATCCGGACCATGCCCTTCCGTATTTAGAGAAAGTAGTGGCCGTGGCACTTGAACGTGTTGGTCTGCATCAAAAAGAACTTTCGCGATGCGGTCTCTTTCTGGGCTGTTCATCTAATGATCTTTCGTTGTCAGTCCCATTGGGCCGAAACTTTGATCACTCTATGGAAGAGACGCAGTCATGCCAACGTGTCGGCAATGGAGTCTATGCAGATTTCTTACGCCGTACCTTCGGGCTTGGCAGTTTGAACTTCACCTATAACACAGCCTGCACTTCAAGTGCCAATGCTGTGATGGATGCTGCTTCGATGCTTGAGGGCGGCATGATTGATTATGCATTGGTAGTGGGGATAGAGCTGTTTGCCCCGGTCACTTTTGAAGGCTTTGCATCGATGCAGCTTCTCTCGCCTGAAGCGATCCGCCCTTTCGACAAACAGCGCAGCGGTATTGTTCAGGGTGAAGCGGTCAGTGCTGTCATTTTAAGCCGCAGTGATGTTAAAGCGTCCTCGTGGTATTACCTCGGCGGTATGAGTAATTGTGAGACGCACAGCGTGACCGGCGCAAGTCCTGATGGTGTCGGTATCGGTGAAGTGATCACAACTGCCTTAAAAAGTGCGGGGGTCAAAGAAGATGAGATTACTGCGGTGAAAGCCCATGGAACTGCCAGTGCCTTGAACGATACGGCAGAGATCAATGGCATGAAGCAGGCCTTTAAGACATTGCCGCCTTTTTTCTCGCTCAAGCCTTATATCGGTCATACTCTGGGCGGTTGCGGAAGTGCTGAGCTGCTCTTAATGATGGAAAGTGTGGATGCAGGTTTTGTGCCATCCTCTGCAAATTTCAGTGAAATGGATGAAGCATTGGATGCAATGCCTTTGCGTCAGGCCCTCCCGTTAGAGGGTGGAAATTTTTTGCTTAACTATTTTGGCTTCGGCGGCAATAACACCTCTTTTGTCATTGAAAAGAGGCAGTCATGATCTACATACATCGTATAGGTGGCTATAACGCTGTGCTGGGTGAAGTGCGTTCCGATATTAAAGCGGCACTCAAAGCAGCAACCGGAAAAGTGTTCCGGCGTACCGACCGTTATATACAGCTCTCCATGCTCGGTGCACATGAAGTTGCAGAAAATATTGACGCTGATACAGCACTGTTTATGTTCTCAGGTGAGGGAAACCTATCGGTGTTCAATCGTTTGCGTGATCAGCAGTACATTGACCACCAGCCGCCGCGTCCGGTTGACTTTATTAATTCACTCAGCAATACTGCCGGCTTCTACGTTGCGCAGTATCTGAACTTAAAGGGTAAAAATCTCTTTTTGTCCCATCATGGATTCCCTGCACAGATGGCACTGATCTTGGCCGAAAATGATCTCAAGCTCAAAAAACAGAAGCAGATCCTCCTCGGCGGTGTGGATGAACTGCTTGAACCTGTTGCTTATACCAAAAAATTTTTGGGTGTCTGCGATGATACTGTGCTGGGGGAAGGCAGCAACTGGCTGATACTGCGCGCGGAAGAAAGAGGAGCCTTGGCGAGTATTGAAACGCTGCCCGAAGAGCTGACCAGGGAAGCAGTACTTGATTTTATGGCGACACTTGATCCTGAAATACAAGTAGCATTCGGAATGCGCACAGATCCAAAAGATATTACGGCTTTTACGCAACAGTCGAGATGTATGAGATTCGACTACGAGTCATCATGCGGCTATTATGAAACAGTACCATTTTATGTCCTGAGTCGGTTCGTAGAGCGGGAAAAAGGTCAATTGGTTTTTATTGACTGTTTTGAAGAACGCTATCGCGTTATGACTCTATATATTTTAACCCCAGGGGCAATATAACCACTTTATGCTAGTACTCTGTAAACCCTAATTGATAAAAATTGTTGGACATAATTTAAAATCTATTTTTATATATGTTATAATACATATAAAAATATATATTAAAAAAGGTGCTTAAATGATTACATATGCAAAAGATGAGATGGTTGGCGTTACAGAACTAGGCAAGTCTTTAGGCGCTTATCTTGACAAGGTAACATCTCACGCCATGAATAAACTTGCAATTATTCGTAGAAATAAACCAGAAGCTGTTATCGTTTCCATAGAAGATTATGAACATATGAAAGCAGCAGCCGAATATCTTGAAGATTTAGAGATATATGAGACTATCAAAACAAGAGTGTTAGATAGAAAAGAAGAAGCAGTGATGTTGTCTACCCAGGAGTTAAAACAAAAACTTAGGAGTAGAGGTAAAAATGTATAAAGTTGTACATTTTTCAGAAGTTGAAGAGGATCTTTATGAACTTCCAGATGAAGTCTTGAATGAAGTGTTTGAGTATTTTGAGAAATATAAAATTGATCCTTTAAAATATAGTTCTAAATTATACAATCAAGGCAATCTCAATCTAAAGGGGTATCGAAAAACATATGTTGCACAAGCAAGCTATAGAATAGTGATCCATATAGAAAATAATATTACAAAGGTTGTTGAAGTCGTTGCCGTTGGTAAGCGGAATAATAAAGAAGTTTATAAAACAGCTCATGATAGGTTACATCATGGGAGAGCAGATGAAATCCACAGATTACAAGTCAAGAAATATTAAATTTATTGAAAAAGCAGATCAAAAAACGATCAGTAAAATATTAGGTATTATTGATAGTATTATACTGTAGGGCCTTGACTTCAAAGAAATAAGTATTTTTGGCTAAAATTACATATTTAAAGGAGATGTAGCAATGCGTAAAAACCGTGTGTATGTGAATGCTTATGAATCATTAAGCTGTGCGGGCGATACGTTTGATCTGATGGGTGCTGTCTATTCAAAACGCAGCGGAATTATGATTGACACCTCTTATATGCCAGAAACTCCTGTCGGTTTGGGCAGTTTCGCACCGTATGAATTTTTTGCATCATTACGTGATGTGACACAAAAAGTACTCAATCAAAGCAACCTTGATAATTTTCATAATACATTGTTGATCGTTGGCTCCTCTGTCGGCGGTATTGCGCAAAGTGAGAAGATTTTTTTTCAAGAGAGCAGCTACGCGAATATTGATCCGGCAAAACATGCTATCTCTGTGATTTCAGATACGATGAATGATACGTTTGGTTTTAAAGATTCGCGTTCCATCTCGACAGCATGTACCTCCAGCGCCAATGCTATGATGATTGGTCAGCGTCTTTTGGAGCTTGGTGCTTATGAAAATGTACTGGTTGTCGGTGCGGATGCTTTGTGTTATACAACCGTGTGCGGTTTTCATGCGCTTGGTGTACTCTCCTCTAAACCGTGTACTCCATTTCAGCAAGATCGCCTTGGTATGAATGTTGCAGAGGGGATCGCAGCACTGCTATTACAGATAAAGCCTGAAGGTGAAAGTATTGAGCTGTGCGGCAGCGGTGGAAGTTCGGATGCCTTTCATATTACCAACCCTGACCCTGCAGCAGGCGGGGCTATTGCCTGTATGCAAAATGCACTGGATGATGCAGGAATTCAAGCGGTGGATATCGGCTATGTCAATGCGCATGGAACTGGTACGCAGGCTAATGATGCAGTTGAATCCTTAGCGGTACAGACCCTTTTGAAACACCATCCTTTCATGAGTTCTACCAAGGCAATTACCGGACATACCCTCGGGGCTGCCGGTGCACTCGAAGCGGTGATAAGCTGTGAAGTGCTCAAACGGCAGAAAATTCCGCCGCAGAGTGCATTGAAAGTTGCTGAAAATAGTGAAGTCAATCTTCCCCGTGAAGCAGTGGACGCAACACTGGAATATGTGATTTCAAACTCTTTCGCTTTTGGCGGGAATAATACGGCGCTGGTCTTTGGAGTCGTAAAATGAAGATGAACTTTAAAGTAAATGCCGTCGCCAAAGTCTACGCGAAAGAGAAATGCGATAACCTGGATGAGAAGCGTCTCGTTCCGAAGATGATGCTGCGCCGCCGTTTGACGCGTTCGGCTAAAATGATGATCTATTTGAGTAATCAATGTCACTTTGGTGACGGACCGGTGGTCTATGGAAGCGCATACGGTGAGATGCAGGCAACAGCCGATATTGTGGGAGCCATCGCGAGTGATCAGCCTATCAGTCCGACGGCATTTCAAAACTCTGTGTATAACACGGCAGCATCATATTTCTCGTTGCTGTATGGCAATCGTCATGAAATATTGACCATCTCAAGTGGGAATGACACCTCTTCCAATGTGCTTCAGACAGCGGCGCTACAGGCAATGAGTATGAATAAAGAGGTACTGCTTGTCTGTACCGAAGCATTGAATATCCCGAATATTAACGAGGTAAATACCTGTACTGATTACCTTGAAGCCGGTGTCGCGTTAACGATTACACCGACGGATGAGATACCTAATATTACTATTGAAAAAAATGACCATGCAGGGTTTGCTCCATCGTTATGGGATATGCTGGATGTGGTTGATGCATGTGAAGGTCAAGGTGATCCGGTAATCGCTTTGGAGCTATAGGAGATACTTTGGTAGAAATTGAGACACTGAAATCACAACTGATAGCGCTTTTTCAGTTAGAAGGAGTAAACGCAGCAGACCTGAGTGACGAGGCGGCACTATTTCATGAGGGACTAGGGCTTGACTCCGTGGATGCGATTGAACTGACCATTTTTCTGGACAATGAGTATGAGATTGTTTTTGATAACATGGCGGACTCTGAAACAGCGTTTGTCTCGATCAAAAAACTGGTAGAATATATTAATGAACATGGAGTGCTATAGTGAAACAGTATGAGCGATACCAAGCCCCGGTGCGCTTTGTTGAAAAGGTATTGATAAGCAATGAACTGGATGCAAGAACAGTTGTTCACTTTCCTTTTGCTCCGACCTTGAGCATGCTGGCAGAAGCTGGCGCACAGACATCGATTTTTGCAAAACTGACAGAACAGAAGCTTTCAGCCGGTATTCCTGTGGATGCAGCGGGCATGCTGCTGAGCATTAAGGCGGCATGGCATTATCGTACAATCAAAGAGACCCTTGAAGTCGATTGCCGCTATGTCAGCAACCTGGAGAACTTTTTTGTGATGGCATTCTCCGTGTATGAGGGAAAGATCCTTGTTGCCGATGGTCAGTTCAGTGCCATTCTTGAAAAAGAGGGAGGTGTTTTTTAATGATCAATGTACTGACAGATGGTTTATATGAAATTATTGAACAGAGCAAAGAAAAGATTGAATTGCAGTTAAGTGATGCATTACACCCGGTCTTTAAAGCCCATTTTGAAAATAATCCACTGCTTCCGGGTTTTTTACAACTGGATTTGATCGCTGAGGTTTTGAACAAAGAGATCGAAACGATTGTCAACACAAAGTTCATGAAACCTATTTTACCGGAGATGCATCTTACTTTTGTACTGAGTGACACAAAAAGAGGGCAACGTATTTTGATACTAGATCGGCAATCGAATACGGTTTCAGATATGCGGGTTCACTGGAAAGATAGATAGAGCAATAGAGATTTAAAATATTTTTACTCTGTTTAAAGATATATTTTGTTATAAATTACTTAATTTAAAAAGAGGAGTTCAAATGAAACGTTGGATGAAACAAGCCGTTTTCTTTATGATCGCTGCAGTGGCAGTCTCGAGTTTTACAGGGTGTGGTGCTACAAAAGTGGAAGTACCAAAAAACTTGACGGGCAGTGTTTATACACAGTTTAATATGTGGGAAGAAAAAGGGCATATCAATGCCATTAATTACTCAGTCGGAAGAAAGATCCCGGCAAATACAGAAGTGAAGATTATTTCAATGAGTTCAAACAATATTGTGTTTGAAGATATTCGATTTCCAGATGTGAAACTATCACTTGATAACAGTGAAAAGCATACACAGATGAATACCGTGCAGTTGGCCGCTCAGTATTTTGGCTCAAGTAAAGTAAATGTCAGCAAATTCACTAAAGCTGAACAGGCGTTTATTATTGACTTTGCAGGCTTTTATACAAAAGGCATTAGTAAAGAAGCCATGATTGTTGCACGTGGTTATCCACCAAAACATGAAACGCCAAGTCTAAAATATGATCAGTGGCGATACTGGCGTAATCGGTGGGTCTCTAATTACCTCAACTTTAAAGATAATAAGGCTGTAGCATTTAAAGGTCAGCAACTTCAGTAATTTTACTTACAACGAGTAGCAGTTATTCCTGCATCTCGTTTAGCTTCTTGATCCTCCAAAAATTCCCAAACATAATATATAAAATATATTTTTTTAATGCACCTTGTTATATACTGATTTTATATATACAAGAAGGTAGGTAGTGATGAAATCATTTAATTTTAAATTATTGATAATGTTCTTAGGTCCTATAATGCTGCTGCTAATGAGCGGTTGCGGATCTGCTAAATTGTCACCTGCACAGTTGCAGGCTGTTAATACGAAAGAGGTGTTATATACACAAAGAGGAATGTGGTATCTGCCCAAAAGGGACTATTTTGTCGTGACGGCTACCAATTATGCCGCAGGGGAGTATCTTCCTCCAAATACAGAAGTAACGGTAGACCAAATTAAGAAAAATATATTGATTTTTTCAGCAGGTGAGAAAACTTTTTATCTATATAATGTTACGAAATATACCCAACTTGATACCGCTGGACTGTATGACAGGATGTTAAGTCCGCGTCCCGTTGATATGAGCCAATTTACTGTGACGGAACGAAAGAGCATGGAAAATGGTTTATTAGTTAACGGGATGAGCAAGGAAGCTGTATTGGTCAGCAGAGGATATCCTCCGGTCCATAAAACCCCTTCAATAGATGCAGATGAGTGGGTTTACTGGAATAGTCGCGGCTACAATTACCCGCTGGTATTTAAGAATAATAAAGTCAGTATGAGCAGTAATGATGTGATGAATTATGCTATTTTAGGTGTAGCACCGGTTGTTGAGAAAGTAGCAACATCAGCGGTTCACACGCAGCCAAAAGTCAAAGCGGAACCAAAAGCAGTGGTAAAATCAAAACCCAAACCACAAGCAGTCGCGAAGTCAAAACCAAAACCAAAACCAGTGGTAAAGTCAAAACCAAAAGCGGCGCCAATAGTCATGGTGAGTGCCGTTCCGGTTAAAATTGAAGCCGATAAAACAAATCTTGATACCTATCTAGCGAAGAAAAGCACAGCCCCAGATCCAAAAAAGTATGCTTTGATCTTTGGTATTAGAACGTATGATCGACAAGCAGATGTACCGTATGCAGATAACTCTGCCCGAAGTTTCCACCTGATGGCAGAAAATGTACTTGGCATTCCTACGGAAAATATTTTTATGCTGATCAATGAAAAAGCAACAAGCGGGCGTATTAAAGCAAATATTGCCCTTGTCGCGGAATTAGCGGAGCGCGGCGATACTGTGTATTTCTTTTTTGCCGGACATGGTGTACCGGGAATAGACGGCAACACCTATATCCTTCCAAGTGATATGACTGCTGATACGATTCATCTCGAGCCTAAACTGAAGCTTGATGCTATTTATGCAAGATTGGCACTTTCTCAGGCGAGTCGCCTTTATGTCTTTATTGATTCATGTTTCAGCGGTCGTGATGATAAAGGAGAGATGATCTATAGAGGTGCCGCTCCTGTCTTTAAAAAGAAAAAGCAGCACTTCACTTCTCATAAACTTACGGTAATGACAGCGGGAAGTGCAGATGATTTTGCTAATCAGTATGAACGTCAAGAACAGCGTCTTTTCAGTTATTATCTGATTAAAGCTTATGCGGATGAAAAATATAACAAGAACATTGATACACTTTATGACTATGTCCGACGCAACGTTAAAAGAGAGTCATTAAGAATAGGTTTGGGATATAAGCAGATCCCGCAGCTGCAGGAGAAGTAAAATGAGATCTATATGGATATTACTTATGATCGTAAGTACTGTTTTATCGGCACAAATGCAGGAGTGGTTTATGAACCGTGTTTATCAACCGAAGCAGAGTTATGAAGTGATTGGCTATGGTATGGGGGAGAGCCTGCAAAAAGCGATGCTCCATGCCAAAGAAGATATTGCCGGCCAGCTTTTTACGGAGATCAGCAGTACAAAAACGAGTCGTTTAAGTGAAAAAGACGGGAAGCTCAGCAAGAGTATAGATATTAAAATCGATGCACAGGTTCATACGGTTCTGAGCGATATAAAACCACTGCGTATGGAGCCGAATGAAGGGATGTTTTATGTTGCACTGTTGTATGAAAACCTGAAGCTTTCCCAGCGTTTTGCAAAGAAAGTTGGAAAAGTTGATTGTGTTCAGCAGGTGCAGAATCCTTATATTGTACGTACCCCTATGTACTTAGAGATAAAAGAAGCAGTGGGATGTGATATCGATTTCACTTTGGAGAGAAAAGACAAAGTCTGGTATGTCTCTTATCAGTCGACCTTGGTTCCGATTGCTCCGGTAGATTATGAAGATCTTTTTATTTCAAGCAAGCAGAGTCCATTAGCCTTCACTATTTCGACCAGAATATTAAGAGAGGGTCAAGCATTTTATTTCACGGTACAATCGACTGAAAATGGATATGTGACACTGCTGGATGTTTATGCGAATGGTATAACGGCTGTTGTGGAGCCGTCATTCAAAATTGAAAAGGACAAAGCGTATCGTCTTCCCCCAAAGGAATCAGAAACCTACTTTGAAGCCGGTGTGCTAAATGCGGGTCAACAGACCCATGATCTTTATGTCGCTTTTTTAACACAAGAGCCTATCAATGTCAGCCGTTTTGAGATGACTACCGATACACTTGTTGAAGGCGAGGCCGCTTACAAAGCAGATGAATTGCTTGATATGACAGCAAAGTACCCTTTTACAACGCTATTTGTACGCACAAAGCCGCGTTAGATTTTTGCGATCTTCTCTTCAGCTTTTCGATAAAAAAGTTCAGCTGTGTTGTCATTATGGAATTTAGAGGCAGTCTTGAATTTTTCTACTGCCTGTCTAAAATCACCTTTCTCATAAAGTGTTAGCGCTTCATTAAATGCTCTTACGCAAGCCTGATTGCGCTCATTGTCTAGCAATAATTCATAGAGTATGACAGCCTTTATTTTCCCTTTTACATGAACTGCTTCAAGCTTACGGGTTAGAAAATGAGGGGAAATTTTGGCTTTGGTAAATTCACTTATTAAAATATGCGTGTGATAATGTTTATTTAATTCCTGAATGCGCGAAGCAAGATTAACGCCGTCTCCGATGACGGTATAGTTAAAACGCTTTGATGAACCCATGTTTCCAACGACAACCTCTGCAGTATTAATACCGATTCCAATCTCTATAAAAGGTAAGCCATCTTTTGCAAAGTTCTGATTGAGTAACTGGAGTTTTTGTGTCATATCTAGTGCCGTTTCGCATGCCTTGTCCGGATGTTGATTGAGATCTATAGGCGCATTGAAAAAGGCCATAACAGCATCTCCGATGTATTTATCCAGCATACCTTCATGTTCGAGAACGGATGCTGTCATTGGTGTAAAATAGCGATTCATCATCAAGATGAGCGCCTGTGGACTCATGTCTTCAGCTATAGCCGTAAAGTTTCGAATATCACTAAAAAGAATCGTCAACTCTTTTTTTTCTCCGCCGAGTTGAAGTGATTCCGGTGAGGCGATCAGTTTATTGAGCAGTTGTGATGAGAGGTAGTTTGAAAATGCCTGACGAATAAAGCGTGCCTGCCTCTCTTGAGAGATAAAAGAGGATGCTTCAAGCGTCATGACACTCATTAACAGTGCCATTAGCGGAAAAAAAGCGTCAATATAGAACATATTTGTAATAAAAATCATGCGAATGGCGATAAAAACAAGGCTATAAATCACGCTATAACTGATAATACGAAAAATAATGTTTTTACTAATATATAGCATAAAAAATGGTAAAAGTATCATTAGAATAATTAAAAGTAAAGTGATGCTTGGCAGATCGCTAATGAGATGATGGCTGAGAAGGTTAGAGATAAAAGTGTAATGTAATAGCGGTCCATTCATTATTCCCATAGGTGTTGCACGTACATCACTGACACCGACTTCGGTAATTCCGATAATGACAATTTTATCCTTAAAGTGATCTGCCGCGATTTTACCATCAATAAGGTCACCAAATGAGAGGACCTGGTATTGATCGAGACCATAGTAGTTGAGACGGACAAATCCTTTATCATCTAAATCAATTAGGTAGTTACCCAAACGGACGCTGTTGTCATTTTCCCTGAGAACATCTTGATTTAAAGCAAGCCTAAGTGCCTGTATTGCTAAAGAGGGATAGAGATAATCTTTATAATAAAATGCAATAGGATACGAACGAAAAAGCTGATCACTTGCGCGTAGAGTTGAAAAAGCTCCTGACATTGTACATGACGCCAAGATAGGCTCAATATTTACCTCAGCATAAGGGGCGTGAACAAAATGGGGAGTGTTGAATGTTGAAATATCTGATTGCAGCCTGTCTAAAACGGAGTCATAGAGTAAGGTCTCCTGTAAAGAAGATATCTGCTGCGTTGCGTTATGACGTAAAAAAAAACCGCAAACGCTGTTGGATTGTATCGCGATCATATTACTAAGAATGGCATCTTCCATTGGTGTCGTCGGCTCAGAAAATATCATGTCCAGCAGTATGACACGAGACGATTGAAGGTGTTCTAGCCCTTTTGCTATATCACTGCGTTTCCATGGCCACCTGCCAAAACGGTTAACGCTTGCTTCGTCAACAGCAACGAAAATAATATCGGGATGGGGCTTTATATCTTGAAGGTGAAAATTTAAATCATTGAAACGGAGTGAAAAGCTCTGAAAGGGTTCGATTTTCTCATGATACAGCCAGACAATCAACAGTGTAATAAAACCGATTAGTCCAAGTCTAATAGATGTTTCGCGCATTAAAATGACTGTATTAATGCTTCAAAATATTCAAACTGTTTCGTATCTTGATCACGCATGGGTGTTTCTTCTGCGCGTTGTTTGTTAAAAGAGACACTTCGTCCTGAATGCAGTTCAAATGAGGCTCTATACTCTTTAATATAGCGCTCTTGTGACGCTTTGTATGCTTTTAAAGCTTCTGCCTGCTCTTTGCGATACTCATCGACTTTGTGCTGCTCTTTTGCGCGATAGTTGTCTACCTTTGTTTGTGCTTGCTCACGATAAAGCTCAAATTTATCTTTAATACTTTTAATATTGACTATACCCTCTTTTAAAGCGATATTTGGGTTGTCATCCGCATTAATGATAAATGTTGTTCCTTTTATACCAATAATAGCAAAGGGGGTTCGTACTTTTAAACTATTTTTAGCATCACGTTTTGTAATTTCATAATAGATCGCCCCACCGCGTTGCTGAATCATATCTGATTGAGCAAAACGAAGAATGGCTTTTTCGTCAAGGACAATACGTGAACCATTTATGAGCTCTAACATTACACTGGCATGTCGATAGGTCATTACAATGTCACCAGGATTAAGATGTTCTCCTTCTTCGACTTGCAGCTTTTTAAGTGCACCGTCTTTTAGTGATTTAACTATACCGTCAAACTTGATGACCTTGGCAATATAGTCGGATCCATTCATACTTTTTACATCAGCTAAAAGGCTTGCTAGAGAGAGAAGCAGTACCAATATCAAACGCATCATTTTTCCTTCCAAAACTCAAAAAAATTAAACCATTGCAGCGGATATTCACGGACGACCTGTTCTAAAAAATCGGCGTACTGCTGTGCAAGATCGGGAATGATCTTCACTTTGTCGGTTTGATCTGAGGTAATGATGTCTGAAAACTGGACCTTGAGTTTTTCATCTCCGATACGAACGATATCGCAGCCAAGCATAGGAGTTTTACGCATCCTTGAAATTTCAAAGCCACCGCTGTTTAATAGCGTTTTTTTACCCAGAAAGTCGACCTCTACTGTTTTGTTCTCATGATTGATACGGTCGACCATAATGATAATGATCTCTCTGTTGTTGATGGCACGGGCGATGTCCAGCATGGCCTGCATGCCCTCTTTCATATTGATAATATTTATGCGTCTATTGGCATTGCCCGGTGTCTCTAGCTTTTGGAGGCCCTCATCGATTGCTTCTTCTCCTATGATGTTGAGTTTGATATCATAGGTCTGAAAAATTTTGAAGCTTTGTGCCCAGTTGCCGTGATGAGAAAGTACAAGTATCCCGCCGCTTTGATGAAGGGTCTGAAAGGCCGCTACATTGATACGTTCAATGCTAAGTTTCTCCTGCATGGCCTCACTAGACACAAAACGATCAAAGATATTGAGTGAAAATGCATGAATATGATGAAAATAGGTAGCAAACGTCAGGGGAAGTCCGACGGCCTCATAATAGGAGTTTAATTCAAAACGTTTGTTGCGTGATATAAGCGCATAGAAGAGAGCCACAAGCCAGACAAGCCACTTTATCCCGTGATATCCAAACCGGTTATAAAGAAAAATGATCAGTTTGATACCCAGTGGGCTGCCATGGTATTGCGCCATAGTTTCTTTAAACCTCTTTCCCTGTCAACGCCCGATAGGTTGCATTGACGGCGGCAGTGGGGGAGGTGACGAACATATTGTTTTTATCCCAGACATAACCGCTGAGAACAGAGACGATTTTTTGCTCTATTTTCTCAGAACCGTCTTCTTCTTTACTAAAAAGTATCTCCTGCAGACGTCCGTCATACCATGCATTGACGTATTCTCTAAAGACATCGACACCGATCATCATATAATCCTGGTACTCTTCTTGCCAGTTGACAGATTCACCCCTCAGCTCTTTGGCAGTCAGTTCCGCAGCTTTGGCACCTGACTCCAGCGCGAGGGTGACTCCAGAGGAGAAAACAGGGTCAAGAAACTCTGTAGCATTGCCAACAAGTACAAAGTTTTTGCCGAACATTTTAGTGACATTGGATGAGTATCCGCCGATAAAACCGACTTCATTGATCTTTTCGGCATCGGCATAACGTGCCGCTGCATATTTGTTGTTTTCGATAATATGGTTGAAAAAAGTTGTCTGATCCATATGGTATGATTTATAGTATTCGTCCGTGCAGACGATGCCAACCGAGGTGACCCCGTCATTAAACGGAATATTCCAGATCCATGCATCATTATCGCCGACAATATAGACATAGATAAAACCGTCCGTGCCATCGGTATGGCGAACATCATTTTTCATACGGCAGAAGATAGCATCGCGCATTTCCAGCTCAGAGTCAGCTACGAGATCAAGCAGGAGGGGAAGGACGTGCCCATACCCTGAAGCATCGATCACTTTTTTGGCTCTAAACTTCTCTGTGCTGCCGTCCTTATGCTTAACGGCTATGATATTTGTCTCTTCATTATAGGCGACAACTTCGGATTCATAAGTGACATGAGCCCCTTTTTCTTCAGCATCATCCAGCAAAATTTTGTCAAATACTTCACGGCGCACCTGGAATGAACTGTTCCATTTCTGTCCGAGGTTCTGCTTGAAATCGACAACTTTGATCTCATCCATATCATTTTGAAAAGCGACTCCGCCTTTGAATTGAAAATCTGCTTCAATGACTTTATCGAGCATATTGGCATCTTCAAGAAGCTGATTACATTCAGGCAGCAGTGATTCACCGATGACAAAACGTGGAAATTTGACTTTTTCAACCACTTCTACATGATAACCTGCCTGTACAAGCTTGGCTGCGGCAATGGAACCGGCCGGTCCTCCGCCGATGATAAATACGTCACATTCTGTCATAGTCGCCCTTTATTAAAATTGGGTCTATTCTAGCAAAAAATTGCATAGATTTTCTTGATGGAAATCATAAGAAAGTAGCTATTTTCGCTATAATACATCTCAATATTTTTATAAGGTCTGCAAGTAATGAATACATCTTGTATCGTGATTCCTGTCTATAATAACCCGACAACGATCGGCGATGTTGTTGCAGATGCATTGAAGACCGGAGCTACGGTCATTGTTGTTGATGATGGTTCATCACCTGCTGTCACATTGGAAAGTGAGTCTGATCAGTTATATCTGCTGCAGCATAAGCTCAATGCCGGTAAAGGGGAGGCAATCCTTACCGGCGGCAAAAAAGCCAGAGATTTAGGGTTTGCATCTTTTTTTATTGTGGATGCCGATGGGCAGCATTTTCCCGAAGAGATAGAGAACTTTGCCGATAAAAATCTGGGAGAGTGTATTGTGATTGGCTGTCGTCGTTTTGCTGAGAATGTGCCGACTTCTTCAAAATTTGGACGTCGTTTCAGTAATTTTTGGATCTGGAGCGAGACGGGGCTTCATCTGGATGATACCCAGTCGGGATTCCGCTCTTATCCGGTCTCGGTATTAGAGTTGGATCTGCAGCGCAGACGGTATGATTTTGAGATTGAAGTTCTTGTTAAACATGTCTGGAACGGCGGCTGTATCGAAGAGATAGAGATCGAAGTCTATTATCCGAGACCTGAAGAAAGAATCAGTCACTTTCATGCGTTTAAAGACAATATGCGATTGACCAAACTACATTCGAGACTGGTTTTCAAACGCTGGTTGCATCTGTAACCCGACTTCAAAAACCTATCCTTTATCTTTTTAACTACAAAATATCGATATAATCGCTCAATTATAGAGTGTGAGAAATCCCTATTTTTTTTGGAGTAAGATGTCCTTAATAATCAATTCTGAACATATTAGCTATAACGATTTATGTCATGCCGATGCGGTAGTGATAAGCAATGAAGTACCTTTTCGAAAACGATTGGAAGATTCACACCAGTTTTTATTGGATGAAATTGCCAAAGGGAAGCCGATTTATGGCGTCACAACGGGCTACGGAGAGTCCGGAAAAAATTATTCGGCTTTTGAAGAGGCACAGGAGCTTCAGAAAAACCTTTACCGTTTCCATGGCTGTGGAGTTGGCGCAGCCTTGAGTCATGATGAGTGTAAACGGGTATTGTTGATCCGTTTGACCAGCCTTTCCAAAGGCTATTCCGGTATTACTGCTGATCTGTTGGAACGTATGGCGATGCTTTATAACATGGATATTATCCCTGTTATCCCTTCACAGGGTTCTGTCGGTGCAAGCGGAGACCTTACGCCCTTGTCTTACATTGCGGCTGTCGTCGCTGGAGAACGTGAAGTCTATTACAAAGGCGAAGAACGCCGTACGGCAGAATTGTATGCTGAACTGGGAATCGAACCTTATGTCATGCAGCCTAAAGAGTCGCTGGCTATTATGAACGGTACGGCAGCGATGAGTGGTATTGCCATCGAATCGATGAACAAGTTTGAAAACTGGATGCACGCTTACGAGAGTTTTATTGCCGGACTGTTTGAGGTGATGCATGCCGATGGTACGCCGCTCCAGCCTTTGGTGCATGAGGTCAAACCATTTGCCGGACAGATCCGTACGGCGGCACAGTTAGCAGAAAAACTTCTGGGTTCAGAGATTGTGCATGCACAGGATGAACGTTACGATAAGTTTTTTGAGCATGAAGAGCTCTGTATTCAGGATAAATATTCCATCCGCTGTACGCCGCAGGTGCTTGGTGTCGTCTGGGATAACCTGGAGATGTCGAAAAAATGGGTTGAGACTGAATGTAATGCGGTTAATGACAACCCGATTATTGATGGTGCAGGTAAAAAGATCTACACCAGCGGAAACTTTTATGGCGGTTATGTCGCCCATGCGATGGATACACTGAAAATTGCCAGTGCCAATGCGGCTGACCTGCTGGATAAGCAGTTCTCCCTGTTGGTCGACCATAAATTTAACCGTGGGATCGGTGAAAACCTGAAGCTCTCAAATAAAGCTCACCACCACGGCTTTAAAGCGATGCAGATTACTTTGAGTTCTCTCAGTGCCGATGTTATGATGAACATTGTGCCGGCTTCCGTCTTTTCGCGTCCGACGGAATCGCTGAACCAGGACAAAGTCAGCATGGGAACAACAGCGGCGCTTAACTTTAAAAAGATGATACCTGACCTGACTAATATGCTCGCCATTGCCTTTATGGGACTCGCTCAGGCGGTCGATATTCGTGGCAAAGTGGGTATCTCTCCGCATCTCTTGAGTATCTATAACAAGCTCAGGACTGAGGTTGACCCCTTGATTGAAGACCGCCGTATGGACATCGAAATCACCCAGATCGTTGCGATGATCGAGCGTGGAGAACTGTCGTGAAAAAGGTGCTAGTCACCGGTGCAACCGGTGCCATTGGTGAAGCGTGTGTCCGCACATTTGCGGATGCAGGTTATTTTGTCTATATTCATTACCGTTCCAAAACGGAAAAAGCAGAAGCACTTTTGGCCGAGATCGGTGAAGGTGAACTGGTACAGTTTGATGTGCGTGACAAAGAGAGTGTGACAGCGGCACTAGGGGCACTGGAACTCGATGTTCTGGTTAATAACTCCGGCATCACCAAAGACAACCTCTTTTTCTGGATGAGTGACGATGAGTGGGAAGATGTGGTCGATACGAATCTAAACGGAATATTTCGCGTTACAAAAGCGGTCGTGGAAAATATGATCGCCAAAAAGAACGGGGCAATCATCAACATCTCCTCTGTATCAGGCATTGCCGGAAATGCAGGACAGACGAACTATTCGGCGACCAAAGGTGGTATCATCGCCTTTACCAAAGCATTGGCACTTGAACTGGGCCGATATAAAATCCGGGTCAACTGTGTTGCTCCGGGTTTGATAGAGTCTGATATGACGAAAAATCTGCCGCTGAAAGAGTTGAAAAAAGGGATTCCGCTTCGCCGGATCGGAAAACCGGAAGATGTCTCCGAAGTTGTCTTCTTTTTAGCCGATAAAGCCGCTTATATTACCGCTGAGACGATTAACGTCAGTGGCGGAATGGTGCGTTAAAATGCGACGTGTTGTTATAACTGGTGTCGGTCTGCTCTCCCCGTTGGGTAATGATATGGCGACACTTCAAGAGGGACTCGAATCACAGCGAAGTGGTGTCAAGCATATGGCGGATTGGTCTCAATATAAAGATTTTGAGACACGTGTTTGCGGCATTGTTGACTGGGATGATTACAAATCAATCCCCCGAAAAAGCCGCCGTTCGATGGGACGGGTTGCCCTGCTGGCTGCTAAAACAATGCAGGATGCCGTTGCCGATTCCGGTTTGAGTGAAGCGTTAGTCAGTAATCCTCGTACCGGGATCTCATTCGGATCGACGATGGGGGCGGATGAAGTGCTGTTTGATTACATTACGGACATTACCAACAACCAATCATTTCAGGGTCAGAACTCCATGGGTTTTTTGCAGATAATGAGCCATACAGTCGCGGCCAATATGGCGGCGATGTTCAAGATACGCGGTCGTAATATTCCTTCTTGTTCTGCCTGTACCTCTTCGTCAATGGCGATCGGTATTGGTTATGAGAGCATCAAATACGGACAGAGCGACATTATGTTTGTTGGCGGTTCAGAAGGAGCACATGCCTATAATGCCGGAATATTTGAGATCATGGGTGCCACATCACGACGCTATAACGATACACCGGATCAGACACCGCGTCCCTTTGACAGTGAACGTGACGGACTAGTGACGGCTGAGGGCGGTGGTACATTGGTGCTCGAAGAGTACGAGCACGCAAAGAAGCGCGGTGCAAAGATTTACGCTGAAGTGATCGGGTATGCGACTTCTTGCGATGGTGAGCACATTACAACCCCTTCAAATGAGGGGATGGAACAGGTGATGCGTCTGGCACTTGATGATGCCGGAATTACATCGGATGCCGTCGGTTATGTCAACGCGCACGCCACCTCAACACCCAAAGGCGATATTGCCGAATCCCATGCCACCTATGCCGTCTTTGGCAGTGATACGCCAATCAGCAGTACGAAAGGCTATATGGGGCATTTGTTGGGTGGATGCGGTGTTGTTGAATCTATCATAGGATTAATCTCACTGCAAAGCGGTCTGCTGCCGGCCAATAAAAACCTGGTAAAAGTAGATGAGAGTTGTGCGCCGCTGGATTATCTTTTTGAGCATCGTCACGGAACACATGACATCGTAATGAACAATAATTTTGCATTTGGCGGTATCAATACGTCACTGATTTTTAAAAAAATATAGAGAAATAGAGGTAGAAAATGACTGAAGCACATATAATGGAAAAATTGACAGAGATCTTGGTAGAGGAGTTTGAAGTCGAAGCAGATGAAGTGACACCAGATGCTAACTTCTTTACCGATCTCGATATGGACAGCCTCGATGCGATCGATCTCATCGTCAGTATGGATAAAGCACTAGGGATCACACTTAAAGCTGAAGATGCCCAGAAGATCCGTACCGCCGGTGAATTTGTTCAGCTGATATTATCACGGGTCTAGTGTTATAAATGGGAATTACGCTCCTCTATGTCCTTTTTATTGTAGTAGGGCTGCGATTTTTCCCACCGGCACAGATTGGTGCCGTCCTCTTTATCATTGCGCTGTTTTGGCTGCTCTATGAAATGATCCGGACGACAGAAAAGCGTACGTTAGCCGTACCGGCCTTTGCGGCGCTCATCGGTCTGAGTGTTTGGATCATGGACTCAGCTCTTCTGTTTAAAGCGCTGCCACTTCTTATCTCTGCCCTTTTTCTGGTTAAGTTTGGTGAAGCGGTCTTTTACAACAAACCTTTTCTTGCCAAGATGGTTCAAAAAACACCCAGAATGCAGTGGAGTGAAGAGAAACTGGCCTACATTGACAGTGCACATCTTTACTGGATGATCGTCAGTGGTATTAACACTTTGATACAGGTGATCGTGCTCTTTGCTCCTATTGAAATTTGGGCACTGTACACGCCTCTTGGCTGGTATCTTCTTTTTGGCAGTGCATTGGGAGCACAAATTATTTATGGGAAGATACACGGTGTTAAGTAAGTTTGTAAGTACCTATATC
>Ga0164318_10001502_pt1 | contig 20882 bp, 16 predicted proteins | sample GuaBasSedimGuay9_FD_113734 | JGI IMG/M metagenome (GOLD analysis project Ga0164318, IMG submission 113734) | Subseafloor sediment microbial communities from Guaymas Basin, Gulf of California, Mexico - Guay9, Core 4571-4, 0-3 cm | ecosystem: Environmental > Aquatic > Marine > Hydrothermal vents... | reverse complement strand
ATGAAATTGTAATGTAAAAATTCTTCCGTCAATAGATTCCATAGCAGCAATCTTGCAATTTTCGGTTCTTCCTATATGAATAAACCCTTTAGGAACTTCTTTAACAGAGTCATTATGGCTCATCCATACCCGAAACTTTGATGGCATTCCTGAAAAGAGAGGCGTATCTCTAATAACCTCAAAGTTGGTTGCCCCAAATTCCCTTTCGATTCCCTTGAGAATTTCGGAACTAAAAAGGTACGCTATTAATTGATGAGAATAGCAAATAGCAAGTATCTTTATATTTCTCTCTCGTAATTGTTCTATAAAATCTCTTTCAAGCTTAGGTGCGTCAATTTCATCAACTGAGCGCGGGCCACCTGATAAAATAACAGCCTTAACTGAGTCATCGGTTAGTATTCTTTCAACAGAATCGTAGTTAATAATTTCAGAGTATACCCCAAGTTCTCTTATTCTCCTAGCTATGAGATGTGTATATTGGGAACCAAAATTTATTACAAATACCTTATCCATTTTAATAACCCCACGACATCTTTTGTTGTGGAATTATAATATCGTGAGGCTTAGATTCGTTTAATCCAAGCGGAGTTACAAAAGCCACTCTTGCCTTCTCCCACATATCTCTTATATTATTCGCTCCAGCGTACCCCATTGCAGCCTTAAGTCCAGCAACAAATTCTCTTACAACGTCTTCAACCCCGCCTCGATATGGGACTAACCCTTCAACACCTTCAACAATATCCTTACTAGGGATACTATATCTATCTAACGCAGCTCTCTTAGCCTTAGCTCTAGCGCTTCCCATTCCATAGTACTCTTTGTAAAAAACACCACCAATTGAGACAAGCTTGCTTAGGCTTTCTTTACAACCAGCAAAAATATTTCCCATCATAACAGCAGATGCCCCTAAAGCCAAAGCTAAAGCAATATCTCCCGGGGTTCTTATGCCACCATCCGCAATTACAGGGAGTCTAACTTTATAGTCATTAACCGCATCTGCAACATTTACTGTGGCAAACAATGTAGGAGCAAAAGCGCGTGTTATAACTGTTGTTGTGCAGATTGACCCGCTACCGAGCCCTACTCGAAAGCCAGCTACATCATCTATCTTCGTTATATAATACTCTGCTGCTTCATATGTTCCAATATTTCCAACTACAACATCTACAGATACTTCCTCAATAATTCGTTTTACAGCGGAGATAACATTGGCATTGTGTGCATGAGCAACGTCTATAACTAGGACATCTACGAATGGTTCAAGCATTTTTGCTCGCCTTAAATCAAACGGAGAAATTGCTGCCCCTACACGCAGACGCCCCTCTTCATCTCTAATTGAATTAGGGTATTTTTCTTGCATCCGTAGGTCCCTATAGGTAATTAATCCTAGTAACCGTCCATTAGAGTCTACTATCGGTAATTTCTCAATTCTATGTTCCTGTAGTATTCTTTTAGCTTTCTCAACTGTTATGCCATCATTAGCAGATATTATTTTTTCTCGTGGTGTCATAACATTCTTAACAAACTGATCTCGAGCCGTAAACCTGACATCTCGCCATGTAATGATGCCAATGAGCATTTTATCTTTATCAACAACAGGAAGTCCATGTATATTATGGCGAGTCATAAGAGTTATGGCTTCTTCAATCGTCTGATTCGGGGAAATCGTTAGAACATCTCTTATGATATATGAACCTGCTCTCTTTACTTTTTTAGCCATTTCGACTTCATTTTCTGCCGAACAATTTCTATGTAATATCCCAATACCACCCTGAAGAGCTAAGGCAATCGCCAACTCGGAGCCTGTTACAGTATCCATGGGAGCCGATGAGAATGGAATTTTAAGCTTAATATTTTTAGAAAAATATGTCGTTAAATCAATTTCATTTGGTTCCGATCTAGTAAATCCGGGTAACAAAACCAAATCATTGAACGTAATTGCTATAGAAGCATTTTTGAGTTTGGTTCTAAACATTGATTTAACCACGCTACCCAATTTTTAGTTAATATATATAAGAGTCTATTTAAGTGTATCAATTACATGCTACGCGTTAGAGGAAGATAATATAAGTAACACAGACTAATGTACTATTTCAGAAATCAAAATTCTGTCTAAGAAATAAAATACTTCTTAGTTAATGTTACAAATTACTTATTTTAAAGGATGTTTTCCCTATTTTCATTGATTCATAAAGAATTTATAGCCTTTATCTTATAAGCTTATATTATATAGGCTATACTCCTTAGGGTTATAAAAATGTATAACTATTTCGTAAATAGAGAGACCGAAATTAATTCGATATTGAACTACCTAAGAACGAAGTCCAATATTTTTGTCTATGGATTAAGAGGTATTGGTAAGACGACACTATTAGAAAAAATCCAAGAGAAACTTATTCAGAGTGAGAAAAAAACGCTATATATCGACAGCTACGATATTTTATCTCCAGAGGACATTCTTGCTCTTATCAGCGAACGTCCCATTATGGATTCAAGATATGCCATAAAGACACTCTTTGAGCGAGATGATTACGTGATAATAATAGATGAATTTTCATCTTTAATACAAACTCTAGCGAGATATCCCCCTTTTAGAAGGCAAGATGATGTTATAAAATATATTAGATCTCAAATCCAGGCCCGTAGAAAAAGAGGTGGCGAGAGTATAATTCTCTCCTCATCTGCTCTTGGTTTCGTCAAAAGGATAACTATGAAATATTTTGCACCGCTTTTTCGCGAATTCAAGTTATTATTTATCGGCCCGATGAGTTTTGAACACATTTATGAGTTAGCATTAAAGAATAATCTCGATGAAAAGATTGCACGTGAAATCGCTGAAGTTGCTGTAGGCAATCCCTTTTACGCGAGAAAGATAATTGAACTAATAATAGCTCAGAAAATTTCGCCACGAGATGCTGTGTTTAATTTAATTGCATCTAGAGGAGATCTGGATATTTATTTTTCCGCTCTTATGGATGCAATACCAGCAGAGAGTAGGTATATCCTCCACTTGATAGCGCGAGGGATAAAACGATTCTATGAGATTGAAAATAAGCTATATAAGGACCCAACACCATACTTAAAAAGATTAGAAGAGAACGGTTTGCTGGCGAAAGTGAAGAAAGGTAGGAAATTTTCAGAATACATAATAAGCGATAAAGTATTCCAAGCATGGCTGCTAAGCCAAGAAATACCAAGTTTAGGGAAGATTTCAAGGGACACGATTTATATCTCTAGTCTTGGATTCGAAGCTTTGGTTAGGGAACTATTTAGCGCTGTGACTACTAGAATCGAAATTAAAGATTGGCTAGACCAAAGATTAGAAATTCCTCCCTTTAAAACAGTTTTTAACTTGAAGGGAAGCGACTATGAAATTGATGCTATTGGTCTAAAAAACGATGAAGCCTATATATTCGAAGTTCATTTTTGGGGAAAAGCGAGATTCTACAAGGTGAAACAACTAATTAAAAATACTGAAAAGTTCGTTAAAGAATACAATAAAAGAGTAAAAGAACGAATTCTAATATCTTACTTTGGCTATAAGCTGTCTGAGGAGGAAATTCAGCAGATTAAGAAACGAGGCATTAAATTACTAACTGCTAAGGAGCTAAGAGAGATCCAGAGCAAAATAAATGTAAAATTAGGATTCTAATTTCTATAACATAAACGCAACTTCATAATGAAAGACTAGTATGTAACTTAGTATATTTAATAACTTCCCATTTCGTGGACAAATGGGAACAATCTTCCCTTGAAACTTATAAGTTATCTAACCGATAATTTTTATCATGTTAGATACTGCTTTCTTAAGTCTTTTATCTTCGGAAACTATTATTAAATTCATTTTCTTTGCTGTGTAAACATAGGATGAATCATAATAAGTTATTCCTAATGATTTCGCTAGAGATAATATATTACGTTAATTTCTTTGCTTAAGGCAGACCTAATATGTTGTATTCTTATATGCCCAAGGTTTCAGGAAATTTAATTAATAGGATCCTATTGTAGAAATACTCTCGGAGATTATTACAATTCACTTTCTTTGCATAACTCTATTGCGATCGATAAGGCAAAATATTCTATTTCCTAGCTGGCTACTTGAACTCTGCTATATGGATTATGAATTTTTTATACTTCTTATCTAGCTTCTCAATAAGTTTTTCGTCTGCAGTATATAGTTTCGAATTTAGTATTATTGCTAGAGCGATATACGATGAATCATAGATGGTTATGTTGTTCTCTAAAGCTATTTCTACTGATTTTCTTGCAAACTCATTTTTCAAGGGATATAATTCAATTCCATAACAGGAAAGTGATGTAGCAGCATCTTCAAGTTCTTTTTTATTGAATAGATTACTGTACTTAAGAGCATTTAGCACTTCAAAGGGAAGCAATTGTGGAGCAGCAATAATTATTTCCCCATTTATGTACTTATCACGTAATTTTAGTGCTTTATCCGAATTTTCTTCTTCAATAAACCATTTAACAATTACACTAGCATCACTGATTACTCTTTCCATAGCGGTGATTCCTCCAAGATCTTATAACTTTAGTACTATCCCACCTTTCAGGTGCTTTCTTCCTGATTCTCTCATTAATAAGTACAGCCTTAGCAAGATTCCTTCCTTCTTCTTCTCTCAAAGCTTTTAATATCGCTTCTCTAATCACTTCGCTCCAGTTGATATGTTTAAGCTTGTTCATACGTTTTTTTATCTCCTCACTTACTCTAACGCTTACAATAGACATAGTCTATCACCAAAAATCATCCCATAGATTTTTTTAGAAAATGTAATAAAAATATTACTGTAAAACATTATAATACAAAATTGTCTTACTAAAATTAATACCTAACGTTGACCTACTCCCCCAATGAATTTTGGGAATTCTTTGGGCACCGATAAAAGGCGATGCCACGGGGTGGCCAAACCCCGTTACCCCTATCCAACCCATACAGGCTGGACTCAGGGTTATAGTCTCCCCAAAAGGCATCATCATAGATTCTCAAGAGGCAGAGGGAGCTACCTCTATCATAGTGTGCTCTTCGAGGCCACGGTGTCATCAGCGGGCCTAGGTTTAAACTCCCAACCTAAGCACATCGCCTCTCCCGACAACACCACAATAGAAAACACAAAAAGGACTTTATAAATTTCCTCTCCTCTATCTCTCGCCTAGCCACTCCCTTTTTTAATTTTGCGCGGATTCATCTCACGGTTTTAACCGTGAGCTTTCTCTGCGCATTTTCTGTAAAAAATCATTATATAAAACCTTCATTTTCGGTATATAGAAGTACTGGAAGGTCTATTGGCGCATTTAGAATTTCTGAAATCACCTTACATTTTATCATGAACATAAAGAAAATATTCTTTCTAGAGCTGAACAGTTCGAAATTTCCTTGACCTTTACTTATTATCACATCAAAATTACTGAAGAAATTATCCATCTCTTCTAATTCGATTCCATTTCCTTCATCGCATATTTTAAATTCTACAACTTCAGCAATCTCATTCATTCCTACATATTTAGCATCCTTTATTGTTGCATCATTAAGAAATGGATAACCTCGCACCATATATGTTACCTGTTTTTTACCAAGTACTTCAATTAATAGTTTATCGAACACAATTTCACCAGAATTATCGCCCAAGATAAGAATTTTCTCAGCGTTTTGAATTTTTTCCTTGAATTTTTCATAATGATTTATTGCAAAATCTGATTTTAGAACGTGTTCTAAAGTTTTCTCGATATCAAATTCTCTTCCAACGCCATAATCGATTATATTTCCTGCAATACTTAGTCTTATCGCCGTGTTAAGTGGATCTTTTGATGTCTGTACTATTCTCTGAAGTTCTGGATATAGAGATAAGGCGATATCGTTACATTGACGCTTTATATTTTCATAAGGATCTATTACTTTTGTTCTATCGTAGACCACCTTAAACATACTACAAGCTAGTATCAACTGAGATTGATGCCAATCCAAATTCAAGGTTGTTTTAATAACATCTCGTAATATTGATTCATGCAGATTTTTATCATTTGTAGCAAGTTTTGTAACTTCTAAAGTTTGCCTTATTAAACAAGGAATACAATCAATTCGGGCTCTCAAGAGATCATCCTCCAAGAGTTTATTTTGATTTGTGATTCAAAATCAAAACTATAAAAAAGTTAACTTTAAATTGGGCACTTAATCCCTATAAAAAAGCCAAAAAGTATAGTGCGTTATTTTTGATTGATGATTAAAATGAAAGAAAAAAAAGTCTGCAAGTGGTTTTCAATTTGCCCAATACGGCGATTTGTAGAAGAAGGAAAACTTAGTAAGCATTGGATTGAAGATTACTGTATGGGAGAATATAAAGAATGTATGAGATATAAACTCGAAGCGAAAGGGATACCACATCCAGACAACATGTTGCCTAACGGGGAAATAAAAGCTGATCTAAAGTGAGCTTGAATATTAAAAGAAATGAGCATAAAAAATAAAGGAAAAATACCTTATCCTCTGTTTTCTATGGATTTTCCTTATAGAATCTTGCTGAGCAAGATAGACAGGGATCATAAGCTCGTACTAGTTTCTCAATTTCGAACTTCAATAAAGCTTCTACTCCGAGATTTACTAATGCTTCTGTGTATGCTTTAGCCGTCTTTTCAATATTCTTAAGATTTTGAGCTGTTGGGGTAATTATGTTAGCCCAAGTAGCATAACCTTCACTATTGAACTTATAGTGATGAATAAGCATACCTCTCGGAGCCTCTGTTACGGCAATACCCTCGCCTGCTTTAATTTCGAAATCAACACGTGTTTCTTTTGGTGGATCCGAAATTAAATCGTTCAGAAGCTGTTCTGCTACATCCATATAGTGTACTATCTCTATTAACTGCGCTATATTATTTGCAAATGGATTATCCATAGGGAAGGATATATTGAATTCTTTACATAGCTCTTTGGCAGCATCAGAAAGATACGGATGATTTATGTTCAATCTAGATATTGCACCTACATAATATGTCTCTCTGTTATCTAATAGGAAATGTGGTGCTGTAGAGTATTTCTCACGAAGTGGTTTGATTACCTTTTGATATTCATTTGGTTTGTAGGTTTTTCCGCTGGGAAAGACTCTGATATCCCCATGTAGTAATGGAACTGTTTTTCCGTCAGTTACTGCGACATATGTATTCTTTACTTCTAGTTCTGGTATTCCCATAGCTAACTCAAACCTGACGGGATCCATTATTTCCTTTCTAAGTAGTTTAAGGATATTCAACGCGTTCTGTAGATTTTTCTTATATATCGGCTTGGCAAATCCTCCAGCTACTGGAGTAATTGGGTGAACAAGGGAACCTCCGAGTATTTTTAGCATATCATTAATTATTTTTCGGATCTTAATTAGTTTCTTTACAAATTCAGGATCGCTAGGTAATAAATCTAAAGCGGAATCTTTTCCATAGTAGTCGGGTAATATGAAGAAGAACATATGAATTACATGGCTATGAAGATGACCTCCAATTACTAGTAACTCGCGAAGTTTTTGAAGTTTCTCAGGTAATACGATTCCAAGTGCATTTTCAACAGCCTGAACACTAGAGACTTTATGAATTGCACTACAAACACCACACATTCTGGATGCCATTTCGGGGACTTCCAAATAGGATCTACCCACTAAAAATCGCTCTAGAATCCTTGTTCCTTCTATAGCTTTTGCTTGAACTCGATTTACTTGTCCATCGGATAGATAAATAGAAACATCTAAGTGGCCTTCAATCCTTACGATTTCATTTATACTCAATTCTCTCTTACTCATGTTTTGCCGCCTCCACTAATTTTTTTTTGAGCTCATATAAATAATCTGGAATGGGAATGTTATGCTTTTTGAAAGCTTCAATAAGGCCGTCAATATTCGCATCCTCATATAATCCTCTACAGCCGAAACAACCCCGGCCATTTGTTGGGCATAAAGCGCCGCAACCACCTTGAGTAATCGGGCCAAGGCATGGAATTCCTTTCTCTAATAGGCAATCATTTTCATAAAGAATACACTCTGAACAAACGCTGTGCGGTTTCTCTGCAAATCTTCTGTTTGCCAATAGTGAATAAACAAGTTCAACAAATTCTTCTCTTTTAGCAGGGCAACCAGGAAGATAATAATCTACTTTGATATATTTATCTATTGGCTCGGTAATGAAGTTTTCTTTTCCTGGTGGCTGGTTTATCTTCGCTCCAGTAAATCCAAAATTCTTGAACATAAACTTACCGCCAGAACAAGCACAATCGCCAAGAGCTACAACTATTTTACTCCTCTTTCTTATTTCTTTAGCTCTTTCAATTTCCTCTTCACATGTAATTGCACCCTCGATAAATGCCACATCGAGTTCCTCAGATCTTTTTGGGATTCCAAATATGCGACTCTCGACTATTTCAACATATTTGAGAATATCTAACAACTTATCATCAAGATTTAGGATATCTACATAACAACCCTCGCAGGATGCCAGACTGAAAAATCCAACCTTTACTTTTTTATTCATTTCCATACACCTCAAATTGCTCTTTCTAATAAACCTTTTATAGTGCTATACGAGAATACAGGACCATCCTTGCAAACATATATTCCACCAATAGAGCATCTACCGCAGATCCCCATTCCACACTCCATTCTTCTCTCTAAGGAGACATATATGTTCTCATCGGGGAAGCCTAGTTCTTTGAGCTTTTTAGTTACAAAGTACATCATTATTGGTGGTCCACATTGAACAGCAATTGTTTCCTCGGGATAAACTTCGAATTCATCAAATAGAACTGTTACTACACCCACGGTTTCATCCCAGCCAGGTTCTCCCTTATCAACGGTTCTATAAACTTCCATTTTCTTCGACCACAATGGAAATTCGTCTTTAAAGAGAATATCTTTTGGTGTTCTAGCTCCGTACATTAAGATTACTCTCTCGAAATCTTTACGATTTCTAAGAATTTCCTGTATCAGTGGTCTTAATGGAGCTAATCCAATTCCGCCACCAATTAGTAAAACATTCTTTCGTTTCATTACATCCAATGGCCAACCATGTCCAAAAGGTCCTCTGATTCCTACCTTTTTTCCTTCCTGTAATCTAAATAATGCCGAGGTAACTTCCCCCATTTTTCTAACAGTAATTTCAAATGAATCCTTGGATGTAGTTCCACCTGATATTGAAATTGGCGCTTCACCATAGCCAAATACTGTAAGTTCGATAAACTGCCCCGGTTGGAACTTAAATTCACTTCCATTACTGATCTTTATCCTAAATGTGCTAGTATCTGGTGTTTCAGATTTAATTTTTATAATCTCAGCCAGATTCGGTATATATGGATTTTTCACACTTTCACTAACACTTTTACTCATAATTATGCTCCTCCTTTAATTTTCTTTACAATTTCTCTCAAATCAATTTCCGCTGGGCATACGTCTATGCATCTACCACAGCCTACGCAAGAGATTTCACCGATTTCGTTAACAGAATATACTAATTTGTGGTAGATCCTCTGTTTTACTCTGGATGATCTATCTTTTCTGAAGACTTCGCCCGATGTTACTCTTGTAAATACTAGAAAGTGACATGATGACCATGTTCTAACTCTTGAACCTGATGTCCGTTCTGGGTCTATTTCATCATTTATATCAAAGCAATAGCACGTTGGACAAGTATAATTACACTTTCCACAAGCAAGACAAATCTTGGAAAGCTCTTCCCAGATCTCCTTCGAAAATGCATTCACCATATCTTGGTAGACTTTATCCATCTCAGGAAGTCCTTTTTCTCTCATTTTTTTGATCAACTTTTGAACTTTCTCGTCCTTTAGATCAATATACTTAACCTCTGCCTTTTCAAATAAATCAGAGAATCTTGAGATGAGATCTTTACCTTTCTCGCTACCTACTTCTACGAAATATGCATCATTAACGTCTGTTAGGAGGAGATCAAAACCAGATTGCGCATTAGGACCGCTCTTCGTATAATAACAGAAGCAATATTCGGCAGTATCATTGCAAATTTCTCCAATAATTATTGTATTGTTACGTCTTGCAGCATAGTATGGATCGTGATATTCACCAAGGAATACCTTGTCCATTATTTCAAGGGAGTGTATATCACATGCATGAGCTCCTAGAATCACTCTCTTTTCCTTCGCGATTTGCTCTAAATTGTCTTTGATTTCGACGCTATCGTTTTTTATCGTGTAAGTGAATAAAACTTCTTTTGGTGGTTCAAAGAATTTCTTTAATGGAAGTTTTGTATGGCCAATATAACCAAGTTCTATTTGATTTATATCTGTTATTTTTTCGAACCGTACGCTACCATTGGTTCTAACCGGAGCTATTATTTCGAACTCGTCAGCTAGTTTGGAAACTAATGTAAGTAGATTTTCCTTCTTTATTAGATAGACTTCAAGGCTTTTCTTACTTGGCTTTGTTTTTTCACTTACCATTATAATCACGCTGTTATAATATCTTCAATTAAATGACTTTTTATGGCATTCAAGGTTTTATTACTACCTTCTAATCCCATAATTTCGGTAAATAATCCTATTAATTCTAATTTAAATTATATGCAAAACGTTAATTGTATATATTAATTTATATTGATAAATGAATATTTTTATACGAATATTTTTAAAAAATAACAGTAAAAGATATGAAAAAAGTATCTTATATTATGATAATTAAAAAATATTTTAATAAAAAAAATTAAGTTAAGATGGCCTCTTCTTCATCTTTAAATAATTCCTCTAGAAATGGATCCTTTGGTGGTTTCCAGTATCGCTTACGTAGGAGCAGAATTACTGCTTCTGGGAGCATAACCCATAATATTATGAAAGATATTATTGATGGTATCACTAGGCTTCCGAATTTTAAAGCAAAATCTATGGGATGAGGCGTGATTGCAGTATTCATTTGCCATAAGAGAATCATTATAGCTAGATAAAATGTAAAGAAATTCATGAATGGATCCATAGATTCCGCGATCTTAAATCCTCGTATTCTCTTTTTTGTTATCGGCCAAAATAAGTTTGAACCCATATATCCTGGCTGATCAGTTATAATATGTGTATTATAACCAACAAAGAACGCAAGAGTGATTATATTTGTAATATTTATGTCTAATGTAAGAATATATGAGAGTACCCATAATATCATAGAAAATACCGCAGCAATTGTGATGCTGTGGCTCCATCTTCTATGCCATGGTAAGAATTCTACTTCTAAATAATCTTCTGTTGGTTTAAATGCAATCATGGGGCCGGTAAATGCCCGCATCTTGATCACATTATCTTTATATCTGTAAAATAGGGGCGCGTTAAAATCAGCTTCTCCTTTTCTAAGCTCCTCTGGAATGTCATTTATTGTTTCTGGGAAATCTTTGCCACCTGTTGTTGTAATTGGTCCGACCATAACCTTAACTTTCTTTCGTTCAGAATCAAAGGTCACATACCATTTCCGCCACAAATTAGGTCCTACTTTAATGGTATGGAGTTGAAGATTTAATGTCTTTTTCGTATTCCATGATTCGTCAATCATCATTGCGATTTTCCGTGCTATCTTTTGGGAATCTGGATATGGCCAGTCGGGTAGGATCTCTTCGTCTACTCTTTCAAAAAATTTTGCAATTTTGAAATCAATATAATCTGGGAGAAGTCCAGCAATCGCACCTAGAACGATTATTAAGGATTTTTGTTCTACACTTAGTTCCATTACAAAAGGTAAAAGCGATACTATAGCCGCAGCAACAAAATAATGAACAACGCCCTTCACTTTCTTCACCTCATATTTTAATACCAAGTATTGCGGCAAAATCATCCGCTAGGCCGGTCATGCTGAGCGTTAATGGTAGAAGAATCGCTGATAAACAATGAAGTCTCCTTGAATTATAAAGTACTGGTAATAAGCCAATTCCTGTTGCGACAATCATTATTCCTAACCCAATAATTCCAGTTAAAAAGTATACTAAAGCAATAATGAACACCATGATAACTCCAGAAAGAATATCATATCTAATCTTTGGTAGCCATTTACCGATTCCAATAGCTGTTAAGATAAGAATAATAAAAGCAATGCAACCGCCTATTGCAATACCTGCTGCTGCAACGTAAAATTCCATATATTTCCCAGGGATATAAACCATGGCTGCCAAGTTTGCCATACCACCTCTGACTACCCGAACACCAGGTACAAATAATAGGAAAAATGAGCCGACATAATAAGCAAATCTATTTGCGCCCATGCTTATTATAAACTGCGATTCTTCTCTTTGACCAATAGCCTGACCAACTATTATTGCACCCATTCCACCGGTTATCGCAGGAGCCGTCGCGGCGAAAGAACCTCCCAGAAAACCAGCAAAACTTCCTTTGAAAACATCAATCGGTGTAGCATCGAGACTTTTAACAATCCTTTGCTCTGGTATATTTGGTGACGCAAAAAAGTTCATTATCAAGCTAGGTACTGCGAAAAAGCCGATAAATGCGGGCATTAATCCTTGATACGCAACTTCCGCTGGTAGTATATTCCCAAACATAACAATAAACCCAAGGATCCCTGCTAGAATGAAAGTAAGGTATCCTGCAGCAAGATTCCTCCAGCCGGCTTTAAATCGTTCCCATCTACTTTTTCCAACACCAACATCCTTCGGAAACTCAGAAAGTAGCATATAGAACATAATTAAAGCTATTAACCAGTGCATATTTGGTATTATTATGCTTATTAGTGGTGGAATTACGATAAGAAGAATCGGAGAAATTGCCGCAAAAATTAAAGCTACAATCAAAGCACCAAGTCCTCCAAGGAGAACCGCTTCAATACCCCTGCCATCTCGTAGCATTACCTGACTTGGCATGAGAACCATAAAAGTGGTATCATCCGGTGCAGAGAAATAAAACGTTGAAATCATGTTCAACATAGAATAACCTATTACATTTCCTAAAAGGAAGAACACTAAATATGTGTCAGATATACCTAATGTGGGTGCTAGCAGGATAAAAATTGGCGCCACATTATAAACATGAAGAGATGGTATAATTGATAGTGCACTACCGATAATAACACCAAGGAGTATATATGTTAGAAGAATAATAGGATCTGCCATTTTACATCACCTAGTAAACTCCAAGGATCCAATTCGCTGCATCAATTATTAGTTCAAGAGTCCCTGCATATTCTTGTAATTCACCGACAACAAGAAGCGTTCTGCCTAGTGTTATATTCTCTTTTATATCATCAGGTATATCGTCCCAAACACGAGCCCATATCCATACCTTTAGATATTTCGTAAGGCCAACACTAGAGTCTGATACATTTAGAGAAACACCGGCACCACTAGATGAATAATATGGCGGTTCGACTAAAGTTAGATTCAGTTTTACAATTCTTCTTTGACTCGTATAAAGTTCTTGATTAGACATAACCTCTGAAAGAGTCCAAAGTTGTAATTTCTCTATAATCAAGATTGAAGACGCATTCCAAGGTACTATTTCTGGTTGATTATTATACTCCCATAAATTACCAATAACACGTACAAGATCCCCGACGAAGAAGTTAGCGAGTGCTCCCGTTAGAGTCTTCGCTGGCTGAGGAATATATAAACTTAGATCATTGTCTGGATAATTATAGTCTCGTAGGGAGCATATAGCATAATCTCCATAATCGACATATTCAGATATCCATCCATCGATGATCACAGCAGAACCCAAGTAATCCTGCCATGAATTAATTATTTGGTCGAAGTTGACCTCCTGAGGGGTATCTCGATGAATTATCACATCATCCGAATATGAGACAATTATATATGGTGTTTCCCTTATTTTGATTTGCCCTACGATTTCCACGGAATCTCCAGAGACCGGTAGTTTCCCCATTTGGACTAACTCCTTCGATGTAGGAGAATACACTGTTACTCGAATAGAATCAATATCAAACAGCTCATTTTTGGTTCCATCACTTATAGTAAAGCTAAGACTCTCAGAATCTTCATTAAAAGTTGAAGAAGATATTACGGTACCACTTAGCTTAACTCGTGCATAGTTCATCTGCTGATTTATCTGAGAAATTTTTATTGATGGTGGTGAAATATAACTAGTTCCAACAACGAACAGGATCGTTCCAACGATTGCTACAATTAATGCTAATGCTTTGATATATTTCATATCAATACGTTTATGTACCCTAGCACCACAGTATGGGCAAATATCTGCAGCACCAATATATCTACCACAACTAGGACAAAAACCCTTTTCCCTATTTTCATTACGGACTGACGCATCATTACTCATAATAGCACCTCACTCTATTGTTTTCTTTCGAAAGAATTGAATCCCAATACTGAGTATCGTTAGAAGCCCTAAACCTATAATTACTACTACGGAAGCTCCCACTAGTACTAAGCTGACACCTTCCCCTTCCGATGCTCCTTGCTGACTAGTTGTCTCTACTATCTTAACAATTACAGCATCATAAGCTTGATTCCCAGCGAGATCAACAGCCTTTACTGCAATTACATGCCAGCCAGGTGCTGTTACAGTTATGCTCCCGTTCCGGACAGTTCCATTATACTCCGCCGTCACGTTTCCATCAACTAGGAGAATTATTTTTTCAATACCGTAATCATCGGAAGCTTGCCAGTAAACGTAAGAAGTTCCCGGCTGGATGACAGCCATGTTCGTTGGAGATGTTATTTCTATTGTTGGTGGCTCAAAATCTGCGATTTCTTTTCCTAATAACCAGCCTAGTATATGTTTTGTTACTTTTCTGTTATCTCTTGCTCTGTAAAAATATGGGTTATCACTTCTAAACATATGTGTACTTCCTGTTGCAAATATCTTAGCTCCATTACTTAGCTCTACAGCAAGGAAATAGATTACGTCTGTTCCCTCTACGATAGTAGTATCGGATTCGTCCAAGACGTATGTGTCATTGTCACCAGTCGCTACAATATAGATTTTCCTTTCACTTGTATTTCCTCCAGCGATATACAAGGCTGTTCCATCAAACTTAACCTCTAAATTTCCATTTTCGCTAACCAGTCTGCTGACTGAGGTATTACTCCATTCATGCACCAAAGGATAATATGGTCTATAATCAAAATTAGTGTCATCCCTAATTTCGCCGTCATACCAGCCGAAACCCCAGATTCCAGTTAAAGTTGTAAGGTTGTAAGTATAATAAGTATCGTATGTTGCAGTAACCAATAGGGCCTTCCCAGAATTAACATAGTCTTTTATAGCTTCGATTTCTGAGATGGGTGGTGTACTCTGAGGATATATGTATATAAGCATATCATATTGAACCAAGTAGGGAAATGTTAAATCCGTACCATTTGCTGACGTAAGTAAAGTTACATTTGCATTAAACCACAATTTTACATCAGTTATAATATCATTAATTTTTGTTTCATAATAGCTGTTCCTATGAACTGCGATAAGAACCTTTGGTTGCTCCGTATTTTCAATGGAATCATTTAACTCTACAGAACCTGATGGGGCTTCTTTTGCGATAGCCATTGTATTATTTGCAATTAACATGATAAGGAGCAATAAGGTTAATAGAAAGGTAGATTTTCCTACAAATTTCATATTTGGAACCCCAAGACAGATATAAGCTTCAAAATCATAGACATTAAGGTTCTAAATAAAGTTATCGAAAATACAGAATGCATATCTCCTGGTTAATAATTTCTTAGCATAATCACGTAATGTTTAGAATATTAAAAGCATAACGTAATTTCTGGAATTACTAAAAATAAAAGAAGTAAAAAGATGTATTTTTGATTGAGGAAATTGTTGTTGAAAAATTTACGTTATTCCTCAAAATTCTAAGAAAAACTTATCCAGCTCCAGCCCCGCCGCCACCAGCACCACCGCCACCACCGACCCCACCACCGCCACCACCGCTGACTCTAATTGCCGACATAAAGCTCTGAAATGAATTATTGATATTACTTATAAATGAGGTTATATCCGTAGCAGTTAATCTTCCTGCTTCCGAGGAAACACTTGGATAATGATGATACCAGTAGGGATACCATGATGGATATCCTCGTAAAGCTTTCTCAATATCATTTGGAATTAACCTTACTCCCTTCTTAACAATAAACAACCATGCAATTAATGAACCAAAAACGAGATTAATAGTTTCCTTCAATCTATCGTCTTTAGCTTTTGCAAATGTTCTGATTTTTTCAAGTAAATTCATCGCATACTGTTTGACTTCGTACGCTTTTTCCGAACCCAATAGTGTTTTTCTAGGCATAAAACTATAGGCTCCTATTGCGAGGAAGATCGAAGCCGTAATGCCACCAAACCCGAGAAATATAAGCCCAAAAATATTGTTTAGTATCCCGGATACCATAATAGCTCCAAATGGAATTAAGGATATGAGATATAAATATGCCCATCTCTTACCAATTTCTCTAGGATCCGCATCAAAGAATCCTTTAGCCAAAAGTTCATTATATATTTCATCCTCAATTTTCTTTCTAATTTTTCTGTTTTTGAAACTATAAAACTCGCCGAAGAATTTTCTAATTGGAATTAACGTGTTCTCAAGTCTCTTCTTCTCTTTTAGTACACTATATATTTTGCAAACGAAATTTAGAAAATCAACCTCAAATGATTTAAGTTTGGGATCTGTTTTTGAGATACAGATCTGATTTGTTTTTTCTGTAAATTCTATAAATGTTTTAGAATCCTTATTCACAATTTTAAAGTAACCTCTTGTTGCAAGATCAAAAAATAGGGATCCCCACGTGATTGGTGTAATGCGCTCATTTATCAGAACAGTAGCTTCTGTTGGTGTAAGATCGGGAGGTGATACATCCTGACCATAAGCTAAAGTTTTATATTTTGATTCGATCAAGCGGCGTTTCGAGGGACTTATCTTCTGATCTCGACCCTTTAAATACCAAGCAATAACTAAGGTTAATGTACTAAATATTATGACTATAGTTGTAAAGAGAGTCCAATTCTGATTGAAGTATTTCCTTAAACTGAAAACTGGTTCGATGAATTTTGGGAATTTTACAATAATTCGATATGCTAAACCCTCAGGAATATTTTCATGATAGAATGTTATAATCGTAGATTCTGTTATTTTTAATACTGCATCATTTAAAGGTTGTATCTCAAGTTCTGAGGAATTTAAATTTCTTGGAATAACCACCCGAACTCTAGCAATATCAACTTTAGGCGTATCTGCAGGTATGCCATCCCAGTCTAGGATATTTTTCCCATTTTCTGCTTCAATAACCGCGGTAGCTTTGTATCTAATTATAAAGGTTTTTTCTACGGAATTTGTCTCTATGTATACTGGGCTGTAGTACCATTTTATTAAAACCCTATCGGGATCTTTATTTACGGTAAAATGCCCTTCTCCAGAACCCCCTTTTTCATACCATACAATACCAGAATCAGTTACTTCTCCGACCTCGATATTAATTACATCGTCTAATTTCCAATAGTTAATGTACCTATAGGCGTAGCTAAAGCTTCCCGATTCGAAGATATATGTTATATTCTCCTCAACACTTACAGAGGCGTCCCCGTTTACTATTAACTTAACGCTGTATCTCCTTATATGGTAATCGCCGCCAAGAGGCTTTACTACATTATAATTCATTTTTCCGATCACATACGTTGTAGGAGTCATCATTACCGATATCATGAGAAAGAACATTACTAGATGATTAACTCGCATCCAGATCACACATCGTACCGCTTTTATGTTATGTTATTATGTAAATATCATCTATTATTAAAGAACTATTAAATATTTCTACTGTTAATTACTATTAACTTTTTAAGAAAATTTATACAATCATTACCTAGAAAATTCTTCTTAAGAAAAATATTTGAGAGAGAAATAATGACTGCAATCGATATTAGAGATTTAACATTCACATATCGAGGTAAAAGACGAGCGGGGATACGTGATATCTCAGTAAAGATTAAAAAGAACGACTTTGTACTTCTAGCTGGACCAAGCGGCTCTGGGAAATCCACACTATTACGATGCATAAATGGTCTGGTCCCACATAAATATAGTGGGGATTATAAAGGCGATGTTTTTGTTCTCGGCAGGAAAGTAAGGGAAACACCTGTTGCGGAACTGGCCATGATGGTAGGTACTGTTTTACAGGAGATAGATAAGCAGTTCGTTGTTGCATCTGTGGAAGATGATGTTGCTTTTGGGCCTTCAAATCTCTGTTTGCCCAGACATGAAATTAAAAAAAGAGTCGAAAATAGTTTGGCAGTTTTGGGAATCTTAGATTTAAGAAATCGTGGTGTTTATGACCTATCTGGAGGGCAAAAACAAAGGGTAGCTATCGCCGGGGTTTTGGCATTAGAACCGGATATAATACTTCTAGATGAACCTTTAGCAAACCTCGACTCGAAGGGCGTAAATAGTGTGTTAGAAAGTCTCAAAAAACTCTGGGAGGAGGGTAAAACTATAATAATAGCTGAGCACAGAACCGAAGAGGTAATAAATGCAGGAGTTAATAGAATCCTCGTGATAAAAGACGGCAAACTTGTTGAAGATTCGGAAGATCCAAGAGTTTTAAGTAAATATTCGGATGACCTCCGTGTATCTATAAAAATAATTGCCCATAATAAGAAGCTTGGAGAAATACCAAAAATTAATTTAACATCAGCTAACATTCAAAAAAAGGTAGCGATACGATTCGAAAATGTTTATTATAGATATCCCGTCGGGGTTGAAGCCCTAAAAGGAATCGATTTAGAGATAAAAGAGGGAGAAAGAATTGCCCTTTTGGGAAATAATGGCGCTGGGAAATCGACATTAGCTTTACATATGATTGGCATTTTAAAACCAACAAAAGGTCGTGTCTTAATTTATGGGAAAAACTCTAAAGATCTTGCTGTTTCAGAAATAGCTAGAAGTGTTGGTATAGTTTTTCAAGACCCATTTAATATGTTATTTGCAGAAACTGTAAGAAAAGAAATGGAATTTGGCCCTAAAAATTTAGGATTTGGTCAAGAAGAAATAGATCGAAGAGTCGAAGAAACTGCAAAATGGCTACAAATCGAATATTTATTGGATTACTCTCCATACGCAACAAGCCATGGCGAGAAAAAGAGAGTTTGCGTTGCCGCAATTTTAACAATGTTACCTAAAATTCTCATTTTAGATGAGCCAACAGCAGGACAGGATTATAAGAGGTATAAAGCATTTCTAGATTTTATAACTCATTTAATTACAAAAACAAAACATGTTCGTAGTTTGATCTTAATAACACATGAAACTGATATCGCTTTAGAGTATACTGACAGAACAATAATAATGAACAATGGAAAAATTGTTGCTGATGGCCCAACAAGAAAGATATTAGCCGACGTTAAAACTTTAGAAGAAAATAGTATCAGAGTAACAGATTTAATTAAGTATTCGCTGGAATTAACTGATGGAAAATATGTTTTATCTCGATCAGAGATAGAAAGAATGTTCTTAAATTAAGAGATAGGAAGCCAATAGCTAGGAAACATGTTTATCTTTAGCCAGTATCCCAAGATTACAGTTATTATCATTAGTAAGATAGCAAAATAATCTTTTTTAGTCATCTTAACCTCTCTATACCAGGTTCTGCATTTTTTATATCCAAAACCACGCAGTTCCATAGCATCACTTACATCATGAACGGATAAAATCCCTTTCATCGTTACCGGGAGGACTAACGGGACCGCCATAATAATTTTTGAAATTATGCCTTTCCCACTTCCGATTTTATATCCTCTTGCCATCTGAGCATTTATTGTTTTAAAAAGATCATCCACATAAGAAGGCACCCACCTTAGTGCTAGATCAAATACAAATGCACCTTTATCTGGAATTTTTAATCCTGCAGCTGCTGGAGCGAAGAGACTCGGATCCGTACTCATGATGAATACCATTGAAATAATCGCTCCTGATAGAAATCTAAGAACCGCTGCTAACGATAGAAAAATTCCCTCCCAAGATAGAGCAAAGATCAAAAACCTGAAAATAACATGCGGATTCTCTACCTTGGCGCCGTATGGACTTATTAGATTAAGTATGACCATTAGAAAAATCATGGAAAATACCAGAAATTTCCAAGTACCTATATTCTCTTTGAATGGGAGTTTTGCTGCAAGATATATTATTATCGCTGAAATTAAAATTAGCATTAATATCCTAACATCAGTAAAGAGAATCGCTAAAAAAATATATGTAATTAGGAGAAATAGCTTCGTCCTTGGATCTAATTTATGGACAAAGCTATTTCTCGGAAAATATTTAAAATAAGGTTGCATTAACCCGCCCTCGCGCGGCCAGCCATTGCCGATGCATATGCTTTAAGGAAAACTGGTAAGAGTACTGCTCCGAATACAGCATCAGTAACGAATGATGGAAGGAATAACCATGTTGTTGCTTGCTCAAATGTATAAACGCCATATCCTAACGCAAGATCCATATAAGATGCAAAGCCCATGCCTACTGCTGCAGAAAGCACAGCAAAAATAATACTTATGACGAGAGATTTATTCGATCCTAGCTCTTCATCTTTAATTGCGAAGAAAATAGGCGCTAGGCCGCATACGAGCCCTAGTAATCCGTTCCCAACATCCCAAGTCCACCAAAAACCGCCCCAAGAAATCGCATCGGATATTGTATTGCCTACAAAACCAGTCACAAAGCCAACCCAAGGACCAAAAACAAAACCAAAGAACATAGGGATAACAACAGAAGGTCTAAGTGTTACTAATTGCGCTAGTGGTATGTAGAATATATTGAAAACAATATTTAAAGCCGCATATAATGCGGAACCAATACCCATTGCAGCAATATCTGTTGTAGTAACACTAAAAAGGCTTTTTTCTTCCATTT
>Ga0164318_10001501_pt1 | contig 20884 bp, 17 predicted proteins | sample GuaBasSedimGuay9_FD_113734 | JGI IMG/M metagenome (GOLD analysis project Ga0164318, IMG submission 113734) | Subseafloor sediment microbial communities from Guaymas Basin, Gulf of California, Mexico - Guay9, Core 4571-4, 0-3 cm | ecosystem: Environmental > Aquatic > Marine > Hydrothermal vents... | reverse complement strand
CGATTTTGTATTGCAATAAATTCGTTGAAGTATGGTCGTCAGAGGCTGGAGCCCAGACAAATCGCCAATAACCATTAGAATTAACAGCATTCAATCCAATTGGAACATAAGGGAGATTATTTTTTGTAGAGTTAGTATTTATATATTTTTCAAGCCTTCGGTTCCATGGTCCCCAAAAGGTATCTACTCCTGTAACAATTAAATCCAAGTCACCGTCATTATTAATATCTCCAAGCGCTATTGAGCTATAACAAACCCCTGTGCCCCAGTTTGTTATAGGATCAGAAAAATTACCAGCACCATTATTCGTATATTTGTCAAGCCTGAGACGATTCCCATCCGATCCTGTGACAATCAAATCTAAATCACCATCCTGATCAGTATCTCCAAGTGCTATGGAACTACACATAACCCCTGTGCCAAAGGACGCGCCTGTAAAATTTCCTGTCCCATCATTTATGTATTTGTCAAGCCTGTAACCGATGCCGGATCTATGACCCGTAACAATCAAATCCAAATCGCCATCACCATCAATATCCCCAAGCGCTATGGAACTCCAACAAACCCCTGTGCCAAAAGATGTGCCTGAAAAATTACCAGCACCATCATTTATGTATTTGTCAAGCCTGTCGCCACTACCACTATTCAATCCTGTAACAATCAAATCCAAATCGCCATCACCGTCTATATCCCCAAGCGCTATGGAACTATACTCAACCCCTGTGCCAAAGGATGTGCCTGTAAAATTACCAGTACCATCATTTATGTATTTGTCAAGCCTACGAATACTATTGTTATCCTCACCTGTGACAATCAAATCCAAATCCCCATCACCGTCTATATCTCCAAGTGCTATGGAACTATCCCGAATTCCTATGCCCCAATTTGTAATTGGTCCTATAAAAGTTCCATCACCATTATTTATGTATTTGTCAAGCCTCCGCTTAGATCCATCTGAGCCTGCAACAATCAAATCTAAATCCCCATCACAGTCAATATCCCCAAGCGCTATGGAACTAATGGCACCAACCCCTGTGCCAAATGGTGTGCCTGTAAAAGTTCCATCACCATTATTTATGTATTTATCAAGCCTGAGATGACTGCCTGTTACAATCAAATCTAAATTACCGTCATTATCAATATCCCCAAATGCTATGGAACCCCAACCAACCCCTGTGCCAAAAGGTGTTGGTCCTGAAAAATTTGCAGATGCACTGTTAAATATTAGAACATTGCTGAAAAACCAAAATATTATCAGAATTATACATCTTTTCACTTTTTAATCCACCTTCTTTTCTTCCTCGTAAAATTGTGCAGAAATTATAATCTAATACATATAAACAATTAAAACATTTCCATTTCAATTTTCAATTTTTAATCTTTAATCTTCAATTTTTAATTCTCTATATAATATATTATACCCAATTTTTCAAAAAAAATCAATTTTTTTAGGATATTTTAACTTAACAATTAAGTTTAATAAAATTTTTTCATTTTAAACTTGACATAAAAATTTTTTTCATTAAATTATAAGTCTAAAAATTTTATTATATGGAATAACTATGGATAAAAGTTACAGAGGACACAGAGAATGAAAGATTTGAACAAACTTTTGAAAACGATAATAAATTCTCTGTGAACTCTGTTTTTTTATAGCAAAATTTAGTGTAGGAGGTAATTATGGCAAGAAGTGCAAGTTTTGGAACATATTTTTTTATAGGTTTTATTGGAATGCTCATAGGTTCTATTGTGGGTAAAGCTTTGGCTGATATACTTCAAAGTCCTGTTATAAGTAATATTATATATCTAAACGGATTAGCATTTAAGGTATATGTATATATCTGGTATAAATTTACACTTAATGCTGTTGCTATAATTGGAATTTTTTTGGCAATATATATTTATAGAAGAATTTAAATGTTAAATATAAAATCTATTTTGTAATTTTTTTATTTTTTAATACTAATGTAAAGGTAATAAAAGGATATAATATGCATTTAGTCTACAAATTTTTTACAAAATTTTGTAGGATTAAATTAATTTTTAATTTAGGAGGTAAGAAAAATTGGGAAAAGTATCAATGAAAGATTTACTTGAAGCAGGAGTTCATTTTGGGCATCAAACGAAGCGTAGCAATCCTAAAATGAAGCCATATATATTTACAAAGAGAAAAGGTATTCACATAATTGATTTGCAGAAGACAGTTGAATTAGCAAAGAAAGCGTATGAATTTGCTAAGGATGTTGCATCAAAAGGTGGGAAGATACTTTTTGTTGGCACCAAAAAGCAGGCGCGAGCTACAATTGAAGAGGCGGCTTTAAAATGTGGTATGCCCTATGTTAATTTAAGATGGCTTGGTGGTTTGCTTACGAATTTTGTTACAATAAGAGGTAGTATAGATAGATTGAAAAAAATTGAAGAGATACTTGAAAAACCTTCTGAATCAGGATTAACTAAAAAAGAATTACTCCAACTTCAACGAAAGAGAGAAAAGTTAAATGAGCTTTTTAAAGGCATAAAAGAAATGATAAAACTTCCTGATGCATTATTTATTATTGATACTAAAAAAGAAGAGATTGCAGTAAGAGAAGCAATAAAGCTTAAGATTCCTGTGATAGGGATTGTAGATACAAATGGTGATCCGAGTATTATTGATTATCCTATACCTGGGAATGATGATGCAATAAGAGCAATTTCGCTTTTTGCGAATTTGATTGCTGATGCTATTATAGAAGGAAAAGAACAGATAGCTATGGAAAAAGAAGGTGCAGAATCTGAATCTGAGGTGGCACAAGAACAACAAGAAGAAACTTCAGACAAAAAGGCTGAAGATGAGAGGATTACTGAAAAATATGCAGAATATGATTATGATGATATTGAGGATCCAAATAGATTAGCAGGAATAAAAGAAATAAAACCAATTGAGGAACCAGTTACAAACACATAGTTGTTTCCCTTTTATAATAGAAAATAGGGAGTGTTCGTTAATTTAAGAGGCAAGAGACACAAAATTTTGCCCCCCACTCACATCCTGTGAGTGTGGGGTAAAATAAGTAAAATTTTAAGTTCTTTGAAAGTAGATAAATTCAAAGTGCGTACTTCATAATTTTAGGTGTGTTGTAAGTTATAATTTCCGAATACTCTATAAATATAAATATATGAGGAGGTAAAAATGGAGATTACCGCAAAAATGGTAAAAGAGCTAAGAGATAAAACTGGTGCAGGAATGATGGAATGTAAAAAAGCACTTGTTGAGACAGGTGGTGATTTGGAATCTGCTATAAAATATTTGAGGGAAAAAGGTATTGCTAAAGCTGCTTTAAAAGCTGATAGAGAAACAAAAGAAGGTATAATAGCCTCTTATGTGCATGCAGGTAATAAAATTGGAGTGCTTTTAGAACTTAATTGTGAAACTGATTTTGTTGCGCGAACTGATGAATTTAAATCTTTAGGCAAAGACCTTTGTATGCAGATTGCTGCTTCAAATCCAAAATATATTTCAAGAGATGATGTGCCTGAAGATGTGATAAATTCTGAAAAAGAAATATATAAAGCTCAAGCTAAACAAGAAGGTAAACCTGAGCATATACTTGAAAAAATTGCTGAAGGAAAACTTAATAAGTTCTTTAGCGAAGTTTGTCTGCTTGAGCAACCATTTATTAAAGATACTGACAAAAGTGTGGAAGATGTGATTAAACTTGCTATTTCCAAATTTGGCGAGAATATAACTATTGGAAAATTTATAAGATTTGAGGTTGGAGTAAAATAAATATTGTGAGGACAACACCAAAATATAAAAAAATTCTTATCAAGTTAAGTGGTGAGTTTCTTGGTGATAAGGATGGAAAAGGAATAAATATATCATCTGTTGCACAAATTACCAAAGAGATAAAAAATTTACTTAAATATAAAATAGAAATTTCTATTGTAGTTGGAGCAGGAAATATTTTTAGAGGCGATACTATTCGGCAAAAAGAAACATTTAAAACTTTTGCTTTTTCCAGAGTGAATGCAGATAAAGCAGGTATGCTTGGCACAATAATAAATGGTATTTTACTTTCGGATTTTATGAATAAAAATAGAATTAAAGCAAAAGTTTTATCAACAATTTTCATTGATTGTGTTGAGTTTTTTGATGCAGAAAAAGTAAAGAAATATCTTCAGAACGGATATATCGTAATTTTTACAGGTGGGACTTCTAATCCTTATGTATCAACCGATACCGCTTCTGTAATTAAAGCATTGGAAGTTGAAGCTGATGTGCTTTTGAAAGCTACAAAAGTTGATGGTGTATTTGATAAAGACCCCCAAAAATTTTCTGATGCTAAAATGTTTACTGAATTAACATTTGTTGAGGCAATTGAAAAGAAATTAAGGGTAATGGACCTTACAGCATTTTCACTCGCAATGGAAAATGATTTGCCAATTATTGTGTTTAATTTTTTTAAAAGAGGTAACCTTGAGAAGATTATTCAAGGTAAAAAAGTAGGCACCTTAATAAAAGGGGGTAAATTATGATAGAAGATGTATATAAGAGATCAAAAGAAAAAATGGAGAAATCTATTCATTTTTTGGTTGAAGAATTAAAAGGAATTCGTTCAGGAAGAGCTCATTCATCTCTGGTAGAGAATATCTATATTGAATATTATGGAAGTAAGGTTCCTTTAAAACAGATTGCATCAATAAGTGTTCCTGAGAGTCGGTTAATTGTAATTCAACCTTGGGATAAGAATGCATTACAGGAGATTGAAAAAGCACTGCTTTCTTCTGAGATAGGTGTTACACCTTCAAATGATGGAAAAGTAATTCGTCTCGCTTTGCCACAGCTAAGTGAAGAGCAGCGACAGAATCTTGCTAAAGTTGTTCATAAAAAAGGTGAAGAATGTAAAGTTGCTATTAGAAATATTCGCCGTGAAGCAAATCATGAAATTGAGAAAATTAAAAATGAAGGACATATCAGTGCAGATGAGGTTGAAAAAGCTCATAAAGAAATTCAAAAGTTTACAGATGAATATGTTAAAAAAATAGATGAAATAGTTGATAGAAAAGTTGATGAAATTATGGAAGTATAAATAATAAAGGAGGTTTTCTGCATAATTGAATCTTTTGAAACGAATATTTATTGCGTTAATTTGTATACCTATAATATTATATTTTGTTTTAAATACATATTATTATGCACTATTATTTTCTTTATTTTTACTTGCGGTTAGCATTGTAGGGTCATTTGAATTCTATAATATTCTTAAAACTAAAAAGATTATAATTAATAAAAATTTTATCCTTTTTGCAAATATTTTTATTTTCCTTTGCTTTTATATAAGTGCCTTTAATTCTTCTCTTATATTTCTTCCTTATTTTTCTTTTATATTTGTAAACTTTATATTCTTTATTTCCCAAATTTTATTAAAAGAATTTGATAATGTAATTGCATTGTCATCTTCTTTTATTCTTTTAACATTTTACCTCCCTTTCCTTTTAGGACATATGATTCTTTTAAAATCCCTTTGCTATGGTAATTATTTTTTATTTCTTATTATAACAATGATATGGACTAATGATTCATTTGCATATTTTTGTGGAATGCTTTTTGGAAGAAAGAAATGGAATATAAAAGCTTCACCAAATAAAACTTATGCAGGAGTTATAGGTGGAATTCTCTTTTCTATATTGGCAGTTTTTTTTGTAAATCACATTTTTCAGCTTGATTTAAAATTTAAAATCTGGTTTTTTGAATATAAATTTTCTTCTTCTTTTATATTCAATACAGTATGGAGTATAATTATTGGTGTAGTTTTTGGAGTAATTGGCATAGTTTCTGATTTAATAGAGTCAATCTTTAAAAGATGTGCTAAGATAAAAGATTCAGACAGGCTTTTACCCGGTCATGGTGGTGTGCTTGATGTATTTGATAGTTCCATATTTACATCTGCACTTTTTTATTATTTTATTCTTCTACTTAAATATTTTAAAGTAATATCTTAAAGGAGAGAATTATTTGAAAAAAATAGTAATTCTTGGGTCAACAGGTTCAATTGGTAAAAATACACTTGAAGTTATTCGTGCGTTTAGAGATAAGTTTAAAGTAATTGCTCTTACTGCAAAACAGAATATAAAAATTTTGGAAAACCAGATAAAAGAATTTCAACCAAAATATGTTGCTGTTTTAAATTCAGATGCTGCAGCAAAGTTAAAGAAAAAAATAAAAAATATTGAAGTTTTTGTAGGTGAAGATGGGATAAAGTATTTATTAAAACTTAAAAATATAGATTTAATAGTTAATGCAATTATGGGTTCAGCAGGCTTGAGATATACTTATGAAGCAATAAAAACAGGCAAAATAATCGCACTGGCAAATAAAGAGTCATTGGTAATGGCTGGAAAAATTGTGATGAAAAGCGCTAAAAAGTATAAGTCATCTATAGTCCCTATTGATAGTGAACATAGTGCGTTATTTCATCTTTTGCATAATAAAAAGCCAAAAGAGATAGAAAAAATAATTCTAACTGCATCAGGTGGTCCTTTTTTCCGCTGGAAAACAATTGACCTGAAAAATGTAACTCCGTGGGAGGCTCTCAAACACCCTGTATGGCGAATGGGTAGTAAAATAACTGTTGATTCTGCAACAATGCTTAATAAAGGATTTGAAATAATTGAAGCACATCATTTGTTTAATATTGATTATGATAAGATTGATGTAATAATACATCCACAGAGTATTATTCATTCTATGGTCCAGATAATTGATGGTGAAATATATGCTCAGCTTTCTCCACCTGATATGAAATTTCCAATTATTAATGCATTATCATTTCCCGAAAAATTAAAAAATCCATTTAAAAGACTTTCACTGGAAAAAATAAAAAAGCTTTCATTTGAAAAACCAGATTATAACAAATTTCCATTGTTAAAGTATTCCTACGAGATAGGGAAACGCGGTGGAAATTTACCAGCTGCACTTACTGTTGCAGATGAAATTGCTGTAAATCTGTTCTTGCAAAGAAAAATTAAATTTAATCAAATTTTTAAATTAATAAAAAATATTGTTGAATCTGTAAAATTTATTAAAAATCCTGATATAGAAGATATATTTAACACTGAAAACTATATTTTAGAAAAATTTAATATGTGATATTCTATTTTTTTATCACTATAAGAAAGGAATAGAGATGGAAACAGTATTACAAAACATAATAATAATTATTTATGGGCTTTTTGGATTGGGAATAATTATTCTTGTCCATGAGTTTGGCCATTTTATTATGGCAAAAAAATTTGGTGTAAGAGTAGAAGTATTTTCTATAGGATTTGGGAGAGGGGTGCTGAAATTTAGGAAAGGTGATACTGTGTATCAAATAGGTTATATCCCGATGGGAGGATATTGTAAACTTGCAGGAGAAGAACCTGTTAAATTTCGCCCCCCTGCACAATATGAATTTTATTCTAAATCGTCTTTACAAAGGCTTGGAATAGTATTTGCTGGACCATTTATGAATTATCTCCTTGGGATAATTCTTTTTGCTATACTCTTTTTTATTGGAGTTACACATCATACTTATGAAAATAAAATTATTGTATTAGATAAGATTTTTATTAATGGTAAAGAAGTTGCATCACCAGCTAAAATGGCTGGATTAAAAGATAATGATATACTCCTTAAAATTGATGGGAAAAATGTGAGAAATTGGTATCAAATCCGGCAGGAAATAATTACCGCTGGTGATAATAATTTTAAAGAAATTACTGTAAAACGAAAAAATAAAATTCTGAAATTTAAAATAAAACCTATAGTTATGCCTGAGACCGGTGGCTCTGTTATTGGTATAATTCCATGGGTAAGTAATGAAATAGAATTAGTAGCAACAAATACACCAGCATTTAAAGCTGGACTTAAACCCGGTGATAAAATTATTCAGATTAACAATAAAAGAATATCAAACTTTAAAGATGCTAAACTAATAATTGCTCAAAATCCAGATAAATATATTAAAATCAAAGTTTTAAGAAATAGAAAAATATTAAATTTCCGTATAAAACCTAAAAATATTAATGGTGGAGGAGTTCTTGGGGTGGTTTTTAAAAGTAAAAATGTTGAATATATAAATAAATCAAAAAATATATTTAAAGGAATTTATAATGGGTTCTTCCGTGCAAATAGAGTAATAAAAGATGTTTTATATAGCCTTAGAGTAATATTTACAGGAAGAGTAATAAAACGCAAAGCTGTAAGTGGCCCAGTCAAGATTGTTTATGCAACAGGTGAGGCTGCAAAAAAAGGTGGAATTGCTTATTTCTTTTATATCATTGGTTTTGTAAGTATAGCTGTTGCTTTTTTTAATCTTTTGCCAATTCCAGCTGTAGATGGGTCATATATTCTTATATTTCTTATAGAATTTATTATTAGACGCCAAATAAGTTATAAAGTAATTAAAATACTACAAAAAGTTGGACTTGTGTTAATTGCTATTTTAGCTGTAATAATAATTATTAATGATATAAGAAGTTTTGTAGAGCCTAAATCAATCCCCAAAAATCCTTTTATACCTATTATGTCTTAATTGATTATGGAAAAGTAGCATCTACTTATTATAGTAATCATTCTGTAAAAAAATGATGATATAACAATCTTCTTTATTGCTATAGAAATTCAGCAATAAAGATTGAACTGTCAAAATTTTGATTGTAGGGGCTGATAAACTTGTTTCTGAGTTATTCACGAAACAGGCTCCTACAATTTCTCTGCTTGGTTAACAGGTTATCATAATTTATGCCTAAAATTAACTGTTCATTCCTCAGTGCTGATAAAAATTTGATGATTTAAAAAAAATGTGTTATATTATTTTATATATGAAAGAAAAATTTTTTGTAATAATAAAAAATTTAATAACTGAAATGTGGGTTGGAAAAAAAGTTTGTATAATAATATTTTTTATTTACTTTATAAATACTTTTCTTTATCCCTCAACAGCTTCTTTTATGGATATTAATTGTTCTCCAGAAATAATTAGTAAAGGTAATGCAGGAATTGCATATCCAAAAGGAATAGAGAATTTTCAATTAAATCCAGCATGTTGTATAAATTTTAATGAAAGGAATAATATAGATATATTTTTTGCACATAAAAATTATATCTTAGATACTAAATTAGATTATCTAGCTTTATCAATTCTGTTTCCAAAATATTATGCTTTAGCTATAAGTAGTAAAATATTTTATGATGTAAGCGAAGGAGAACGGATAACAACAAAAGATGGAGCATATACAGGTGAGAGATTTAAAATACCATTTAATTTATGTATAACTTTTGGAATTGCAAAAGTAAATAAAGAATGGAACTTATATACTGGCGGAAGATTGAAAATAATATATCAAAAATTTAAAGAATATACATCTTCTGGGTATGCAATAGATGCAGGTATTATAGCAAAATTATTTGATATTAATGGGGTGTTGTTAGGGCTTGCTATTAAAAATTTTGGTGCAAGCAGTGGATATATTGAAGAAAGTGATTTATATCCATTAAGAATAAATGCAGGATTTTATTACAATTTTATACACTTAAAGAAGTTAAGAAATAAATTAATACTTGTAATTGATATAGATATAAATTGTGCAGATAATGTAAAAAAGATAAAGAGTGGGATTGGCTATAAGATATTAAAATGGATAGAGATAAGTTGTGGATATGATTATGAAATAGGGAGAAAAGATATAATAGATGGACTAAAAGCTGGAATAGTGGTAGAGAGAGGAAGATATAGAATAGGGTATGGAATAGAATATTTAGGAGATATAGGGTATTTACATAGTGTTGGAATAAAAGTAAGGTTATATAAAAGTAATAAAAGGTAAAAAAAGATGATGTATATTTTACTGTTACTATTATGCATATCACAGATTGATGCAGGAGTGATAACACCAGCTCCACAACAATTAATAGAAAGAGATTATTTTGTAAAGATTGGAAATGATTGGAATATAGTTGTTGATAAAAGTGCTGAAACATATCTACAGATAGCGGAGATTTTAAGAGATAGGATATATACGAATCATAATATTAATTTATCAATAAAAGATATTACAGAGATAGGAGAAGAGAAGCAAATAATAGTAGGGAATCCATTAAAAAGAGACGAGATCGCAAAGTTCTCAGCGGCTCGGGGCATAGATATAGATGAAGATTTTAATAAAGAAGGATATGTAATGGATGTGGGAGCAAAGAATATAATCATTGTAGGCAGTGCCCCAGCAGGTTTATTTTATGGTTGCATAAGTTTAGTGCAGGTAATGACAGACAGAGGAAATGGAATAGAGGTTCAAGGTGTTAGAGTTATTGACTATCCTGATATAAAGATGAGAGGAGTCCATTTTTGCGGGGTTGATTTTAATGAGATATATAGCCAAATAAATGAATTAATAAATTTAAAGATAAATACGGTTATATTTGAAGGATATGGATTTTATACATTAGAAAGTAATTCTTGGTATAGTGGAAAAATATGGAAGGAATTATATACAGAATTATTTGATTATTGTAGAAAATATTATATTGAACCTATTCCGCAGCTTCAAAGTTTTGGTAAGGCTGGAGAAATATTAAAGAAAGATTGTTTATGTGTTGAAGGATTTTATGTAAAAGATGAGCCATTTAAATTTACAAATAATATAGCAAAGCCAATAAATCCAATAGATATAAATATATCAAATTCTGGATTTGAAGATGGAACTACAGGCTGGAGTTTTGGTAGTGAATGGTCAATAGATAACACAATTTTTCACAGTGGCTCTGCATCTGCAAAAATGGAACTACTATCAGCGCCACCCTGGCCAAATAGTAGCTCATATCTTACATCTTCTACTCTAAATATTATTTCTAATTCTATATATAGTTTGTCATTTTGGGGTAAAGGGCAAGGTGTGAATATGGTAGTATATAAAACCCCTCAAGTTACAGCAGTATTACTTGATTCGTCAGATAATGTAATAGATACATATAGCATAATGTTTCCAGAAGGTAATTCTGATTGGAAAAAGTATTCACTACCAATTGTTGCAAGGTCAAATGGAAAAAAAATATATATATATTCCAGAGCACAAGGGAGCTATGGAACAATTTGGTTAGATGATTTTGAACTAAAAAGAATGAATGGATTTTTGAAAAATGTTATTCGCCCACCAGCTGATACTGATATTAAAGTTACAAGTCTTGATAAAAGTGCAACATATTTGGAAAGTGTAGATTATAATGTAATAGATGGAGAGTTTAGTTACCCTTATTCAATTGATAATACATCAAGTACTTTAAAAAGAGTGGAAGGAGGGGGGATTACAAATAATGAAATAGTTTTAGTTAGTTATGATTATGCCCAATATGTTTCAGACGCAATACCATATTGTTCATCAGAACCACGAACATATAATATTATATTTGAAGGGATAGAAAAGGTAATAGATTATTTAGAGCCTAATTATATCCATATAGGGCATGATGAGATTAGAGGGCTAAATAGAGATTCAAGAGATATAAAAAGAGGCATAGAGAATTATAAGTTATTAGCAGATGATATAAATAAATTGAATAATATGATAAAATCTAAAGATAAAAGTATAAAGATGATGATGTGGGATGATATGGTTAATCTATGGCACAATGGTGGGGATGAGAATTATCAAGTAAGATATGGCGGAGCAAGTGGAAGGACAGCAGATGCAATAGATATTATATCCAAAGATATTATTATGAATTGCTGGTGGTATGATGAAAATGACTGGTTAAATAAGATGGCGAATAGTCCAGATTATTTTAAAAGCAAAGGATTTAAATGGCTTGCAGTTGCTTGGAAAGATACTAACAATATAAATAATTGGATAGAAATAGTTCAGCAACATAGAGATAATTGTCTTGGAATAGTTAGCTGCACTTGGAATGGTTGGGATGATGCCTTAAATGGTGTAAAATATCTTGCTAAAAAATCTTGGTGTGCGAGCCCTACTGTCGTAGAAAATTGTGCCTATTATTGCAAAGATATAACATTCTCTATTCCTGTTGCTGACAAAAATTTAAAATTTTTTGTGCCAGCATATACTTTTAATGAGGATTATGAAATAAAAATAACAGAAATGAATACAAATTGCTCTTTGATAAGAGAAGCAAATAAAAAAACTCGCAATATTTCGTTCTATATAAAAGTAGGCAAAGCACCTGTATATGATATAAAGATATATTCAATAAAGACAGGAGAAGATATATCAAAAGAATTGAACAAGAAAATAATGATAGAAATACCATATAATATGGCAGATTATAGTGAATATCCTTATTATACAGAAGATGATTTAAGAGGCATAAGACTAAATGAATCTAATGTAAAATGGGAGAAGGTAGATGATGGCATAAATTATGTTGATAGAGCTGAGAAGGTTGTAAAATTTGAAGTAAGAAGTATGTCAATATATGTGGCAGGGGTAGTGATAGGAGAAGAGAGATTGGACAAAAATAAGATAGTAGTATTTCCAAATCCTTGGTATAAAGGGGTATCAGGGGAAGAGAAAATATATTTTGTAAATCTTACAGAAGGGACGAAAATTTACATATACAATGAAGCGGGCGAGGAGATAGAAGTAATAGAGAGCACATGTGGCACAGGAGAGTGGAACATAAGTGGTATAGGAAGTGGGCTATATTTTTACAAATTGAAAGATAAAAAAGATGTGGTAATAGGCAAAATAGTAATAATAAAGTAGTAGTATGAATTGCAAAAAGATTTGTAATAAAATCAAATATGGTAGCTTTATCACTTCTTTATGCAGGTTTTTTGCTTTTTTTATACACCCTGTCCCGATGTATTACAAATAGCATACATTATAGTGCAATATCCATCATTGGTATAAGTGCAAGATATTGTTCACTCATTCCTTTCTTATTCCTGTATTTAAATTTAGCCAAACAATTGAGAGTAATATAAAAATAATAAAGAAAAGCAGAGGGACGGTGCACAACTTTATTAATTTTTTGTCCCCTAACGAGGTGATTGAACACTCTTGATGATTTATTCGTAATATTTCAGTTTTTTTTAAAAAAACAAAAAACTATTATTTCTTTGCGGGTTTTAAGTATAGAACAGGCATACCTGTTTCATACAAACTATATTTCAACATAATTAAAGTCCTGTTTCTACATCTTTTTAGAAAATCTGAATTGTTACATTAATTCAAGATGTCTGTCGCTGGGCCAGCGATTGGTTAAGTTAATAAAGTTGTGCACCGTCCCTCTATATTTTTTTATTTTTATTTATTTCTTTTATAATATCGGGAAGGATAGAGAGTGCAGCTTCAATTCTTTTAGCTCGCATTATTGGTTTGGCAGGGATACCGAAAACCATTTTTTCTTCTGATTTAACTCTTCTGGATGTAACACCTGTTTTTGCACCAACTATTACATTATCTTCAATTATAGCATGGTCAGCTATTCCAACTTGTCCAGCGAGCAGACAGTTTTTTCCAATAATTGTGCTACCAGATATTCCTGTTTGTGAAGCTATAACTGTGTCGTTACCTATTTCTACATTATGTGCTATTTGGACAAGATTATCTATCTTTACTCCTTTCTTAACAACTGTAGAACCTATTGTTGCTCTGTCAATTGTAGTGTTAGCACCTATTTCAACATCATCTTCTATAATAACATTTCCTATCTGTGGAATTTTTAGATTTTTACCTTTACGCTGAGCATACCCAAATCCATCACTACCTACTACCACACCGCTATGAATTATTACATTATTTCCTATACTTGTCCCATCGTATATTGTAACATTTGGATAAATTATAGTATTATCACCAATTGAGACAGATTCACCAATATATACATTTGGATAAATTATACAATTGGTTCCAATTCTGGTATTCGCCCGAATTACAACAAATTCCATAATCTTTGTATGCTTACCAATTTTTACTGAATGGTCAATCTGAGCTGTAGAATGAATTTCTTTTGTAGGGACAAATTGAGGTTTTTCAAAAAACTTTAATAATTTTATAAGAGCAACTTCTATATCCGCAGGATAAAGCAATATTTTATTTTCAATTGAAAATTCTTTCTTTGTTACAACAACTTTTGCTTTTGAATTTAAAACTTTTTCAATAAATTTTTTATTTGCAAGATATACAACATCATTTTCACTCGCAGATTCAGGCTCTGCTATATCTGTAATTAAAAAATCTTTATCTCCTCTTATCTCTGCTTCAAGGTATTCTGCAAGTTTACCAGATGTTATTTCAACTTTTTTATGCATTTTATTATTTTTTATATTTTACTTTTAATTCCTCAAGGACCTCATCTGTAATATCAAAGTCCTTATCAACATATAAAATATAAGTGGATTTATCAAGTATAATATTATATCCATACTTAATACTAACAGCTTTTATGACATCCTTTATATCCTCTATTAATGGCTCAAGCAATTTTTCTTCTTCTGCTGCAAGTTTTTCATTTGATTCATCAATAAACTTTCGTAATTCCATCAATTTCCTTTGGATTTCCAGCTCTTTGGCTTCACGCTGGGAATCACTCATATCTTCATAATTATTTGAATATTCAGTTTGTAATTCCTTTATTTCTTTTTCCTTTTCTTTTTTCTTTTTTTCCATCTCGTCTCTTAATTTTTTTAAGTGCTGTTCTGCAAGTTTTTTGCCAGGAGATTTTTCAAATACCTTTTGTAAGTCAACACAACCTACTTTTATAAGTCTTTCAGCTTTCCTTGCATATACTAAATTTACTAAAAAGAAAGTTAAAATTAATATTATAATTATTTTTACATTTCTCATTATATGTCCTCCTCCAATCTTTCCTTAACTTAATATGTAATTTATTGTTTTATTTTATAGTGTCAACAATAAAAGTGAGTGTGTTTAAAAAGTCATCAATCATTTTACCATTCTCGTTCTCACACCCCCCACTTACAGGATGTAAGTGGGGGCTACGAAAACCGAAAATGATTGATGATTTTTCTTTAATCATTAAATTTTTTAAATAGACTCACAATAAAGTAATGAAGTTAAAGATACATTTGCAGGGCATCTTATTTATTTTTGTTTTTTGAATAAAAGTAAATTAAATAATCGGTGAAATATACATTTCTTTTTATTTTTTTTCATAGTTTGGTAAAATTTTATAAGATGTTGATTATATTCAAATCTTTTTTGTGGGTCAGATAAAATTTTATATGCGCGTATAATTTCCTGAAGTATTTCTGTATTTGTATTTTTATTGATATCAGGATGATACATCAATATTTTTTTTCTATATGCTTTGAATATTTCATCATTTGAAGCTGTATAATCTATTTCAAGAAGGTGATAATAATCTTTTATCATATCACTCATACTTATCGGCATAACGGAAATAAAATTTAATACCTCATCATTGCTATAAAATGAATAATCTTAACTCCAACTTAATAAAGCAATTTCCTTATATTTCCAGAAAGCTTCAAGAAATAATTTGCTGAATATAGAATTATTAAGAATATGTATTATAAATTTAATATTAATTTGATATAATATAAAAATAAAAAAGCTTGTAAAAATTACACCCTTTAAAAATCCCAGTATTAATCCTAATAATCTGTCAATAGTTGAAAGACTTGTTTCTTCAAGAAAATCAAACATACCTTCACGAATAAGCTTGAAAAAGAGATAAACAACAGTAAAGATAATTCCCGCAGCAATTATGCGTAATACAAATAAATTTTCGGTAAAAAATGTTATATAGGGCACAAGTAATGGAGAGAAAATATAAGCTGCAATAGAACTTATAATAAGAGAGAGGAGAGATAAAATCTCTTCAAAAAATCCAATACGATAAGAATTAAACATAAATAAGATGATAATAATTATTATTCCTATATCTGGCACACTCATCTTGATTTAAATATCGTAATTTTAAAAAAATATTTAATAATGGTATCAAGTAGGGACGGTGCCAAACTTTATTAAATACTCTTATTTTTTTCTTGACAATATCTTTTTATTGGGTATAATATATTATTAGAACTCATTGAGGGAAAAATTTATGAGATATAAAATCTATGCAAACGATGAAACAAAGCATTTAACATATTTTTTTCTTATTTAAAATTAAATAAAATATGGACAACCAATATAAATTAATATTTTTACCGTCCACATACAAACGATTGTATTTAATGGGACTAAGCTTTCTCATTTTTATAGTATCTTTTTTTGCTTTTACCTGCCAAATTGAAGGTGCTACTTATTATGTTAAAACAAACGGCAACGATAGCAATTCGGGCCTAAGCTGGGCAAATGCCTGGAAAACAATACAAAAGGCTGCAGATACAATAACAGATTTTGATGTTGTTTATATAAGCAATGGCATATATTCCGAGGAAATTCAAGTTACTAATAAAAACAATGTTCAATTCATTGGTTATGGCAGTAATGTTATGATAACCGGTAAAGGAATAAATCAATACGGATTTCGATTAGTAAACTGCACAAATACCAGAATAGTAAATTTTGAATTATGCAGCAATATTTACTCTATGATATATTTAACAAATTCTAAAAGATGTGTTATTTCAAATTCTATTTTTCACGATAATAATCCGTGGTATGATAATGGAAGCGCAATTAAGCTTTTCAAAAGTTATAACTGTTCAATAAAAAATAATTTAATTTATAATATTGAAGGTCCGGAAGGCTGGACGCATAACTGTTTTGGTATTGCATTATACTATTCGGACAATAATTTAATTTTCAGTAATGAGATAAAAACATCTGGCAGCGGTTCTTATGCAGGCGGTCCTGATATTATTTTTCACGGAATATATTTAGTTAATAGTGATAACAATTATATACGATATAATCATATCCACGATATGGACCACTTTGGGATACATATAATTGTTGACCCAAATGGCCACCCATATACTGATAATAAAATACTTGACAACATCATACACGGTATGGAGAGAGCAATTGTAACAGAGAATAAGCCGCAGTTTACAAAAAAAGGTGCATTGGAGGGGCAAATAATAGGGAGAAACAAAATATTTAATACACGCATCGGCATAGTATGGATTAACAATACTTTCAATACTACACCCGACGGAGGAGGAGGTGAACTGTTTAAGAATAGTGTATCGTGGGGAAAGAATAGCGATAACGGAGCATATGCTATTAGGACAACTTGCTGGGCAAAAATATCGGCAAGATATAACACTGCGTATGGATATTACGATGGAATACGCTTTGGAAATAATGGGCATATTGCATACAATAATTTAACATATTCAAATTATAATAAAAATGTTTTAAATGCAGGTGATAACGGAGGCCCTTGGAACCAATATGTATACTATCACTGTGCAGAGAGCCCATCAAAAGTAGGTCCCAATATTATATATAGCACAGGGTCAATATATGCCAATCCATTGGTATTAAATAAAAGCAATACACGTCTAAAATGGAATTCGCCGGCTATAGGAGCAGCACAACCAAGTGGTGGGATAAGAGGATGTATAGGTGCACACACTTCATATGTAAGAGCCGCGGATCCAACAGCAGGGAACATTACAACTTATACGATGGTTTTTGTAACAAGTCCGTATGACGGAGCTATTCCGGGCAATGGTAAAATACAAATTCAATTCCCTGATGGATTCTCATTCAAATCTCCTTCGGTAATAAGTCATTCATTCAACGGCTCATTATCTATTTCAACATTCGGTTCAACCGCAATTTTTACAAGAGCAGGTGGAACAACTTTTCCAGCAAATACTCCATTTAGAATCGTTTTCTCTGGAGTGCAAAATCCAACTGTATCATCAAGTAATTATTTCTGCTATATAACAACTATGAGTAATAATAACAAAATCATTGAGAAAGAGGAATCAAATAATTTCAGAGTCACTTCACCGCCGTCCCCAATATTAAAAATACAAAAAGAAATCGCTAACATTTTATTAAACCAAATAGCATCAACTGCCATTCCGGGCGTAACAATTAAATATGTTATCATTTATTCAAACATCGGTTCATCCAATGTGTCAAATTCAATAATTTATGACAAAATAGATTCAAGTGTAACTTTTAAAACAGCTTATCTAGGAACAGCATCCGGCTGGACAAAAGAATATTCAACTAATCTTAATCCAGATCAATCATTTTCATCTCCGGACTACTCAACTTCACTGCCGTCCCAGAAAAGTAATATAAAATGGATCAGATGGAAAAAAGCATCCGTAAATCCAAGTGAAGACGGCTTAAGTTTATTTTATGAGGTGATAATAAAATAATATCCGACTGGTATATCAAAAAGAATATATATAATAATATTATTAAATAAGCAAATATAAATAAAAAATTAATTTTTCTGGTTTTACTTAATCATATACATAAATAATTTATTAGTAAAGGATTTGCAAATTTCTGTTAAATCTTTTTAAGTTTAATATTTTATTCTTTTTATTTTTTGTGTTGTAAAATTTTTTCAATAATAAGATAGAGTTCCTCCATCTCAAAAGGCTTTAAAATATAATCATTAATTCCGAGTTTAAAGAGATTAACAGCAGACTGGATACTCCCATATCCTGTAATTACAATAATAATAATTTCTTTATCAGTTTTACGAATTTCTTTTACAATTTCTTCGCCTTTTATATCAGGTAAATTTAAATCAACCAATACAATATTAGGTTTTTCCGATTTAAATTTTTTTAGTCCCTCCTTTCCTGTTTGTGCAGATATTACATAAAAATTTCTAATTTTAAAGAATTTTTTAACTGGATTTACAATTATTATGTCATCATCTATAACTAAAAGTTTATGTGTCATAAACAGATTATAATAAAAAAGTTTTAAATTGTCAATTTATTTGCGTGTGTGTTTAAAAAAATCAGGAGCCTTTATTTTACAATTGCAATTTTAAGTAGAGTTATAAATTAATTTTACAGTCCTATATAAAATATTATATGTCTTGACTTTCAAATTTAATTTATGTAATTATTTCTTTAATATGGCGCAAAGAAAAACAAAATTATGGGCAGGCAGGTTTTCTGAATCCACTTCCAAAATTTTAGAAGAGTTTACAGAGTCCATCTCATTTGATAAAAGGTTGGCTATATATGATATTAAAGCGAGTATTGCTCATACTTTGATGCTTAAAAAAGTAAAAATAATTACTAACCTGGAAACTGAAAAGATAATTAATGGTTTAAGTAAAATTTTGAGTTTAGTCAAAAGTGGTAAATTTAGATTTGATAAATACTATGAAGATGTTCATCTTAATATAGAGAATTATCTTATAAAACTTATAGGAAATGTTGGGAAAAAGCTTCATACAGCACGAAGTAGAAATGACCAGATAATAGTTGATATGATGCTATATTTGAAAGATGAAATAAAAGAGATTATAGAGCTTATAAATAAATTACAATCAACAATTGTTTCTATTGCTGAGAAAAGTTTAAATATAATAATTCCTGGTTACACGCATCTTAAGCAAGCACAACCTGTTTTGCTTTCCAGTTATTTGATGGCATATTTTTACAAATTTCAACGCGATAAAGAAAAATTTAAAAATAATCTTAAATCAGTAGATACACTACCTCTTGGTGTTGGAGCTGTTGCTGGAGTTAATTATCCGATTGATAGAAATTATGTTGCTAAGCTTTTGGGGTTTTCAAGAATTTCAGAGAATAGTATTGATACAGTATCACAACGCGATTATATCATAGAATTTATTTTCTGTTGCGCTATCACAGCTATGCATCTTTCAAGATTAGCAGAAGACCTGATTATATGGAATACAGATGAATTCGGGTTTATTGAAATAAATGATACCTTTGCAACAGGAAGCAGTATTATGCCAAACAAAAAAAATCCTGATGTTCTTGAGCTTATACGAGGGAAAACTGCAAAAATTTATGGGAACCTTATGAGTATTTTAACACTATTGAAAGCACTTCCTTTAAGCTATAACAGAGACCTACAGGAAGATAAAAAGATGCTGTTTGAAACAGCTGATTATATAAAGCCAATGTTAAACATAATGAGTGCAATATTGGATAATATAACCTTTAAAGAAAGTAAAATAAAAGAAAAAATGAAAGATGGATTTATACTTGCAGTTGATATAGCTGATTATCTTGTTAAGAGAGGTCTTCCATTTAGGAAAGCCCACAATATTGTAGGAAAGATTGTGAAGTATTGTATTGATAATAATAAATTATTGTTTGAATTGTCATTAAAGGAATTTAGAAAATTTTCAAAAGCATTTGGCAATGATATTCTTCAGATTCTGGATTATAAAAAATCAATAGAATCAAAAATATCAGATGGTGGCACATCAATTAAGCAGGTGAAAAAACAGATTTTGAATGCAAAGAAAGTATTACAATAACTCATTTTTAAGCTAAAATAAAGCGTGGAGAAAGATTGATATATTATATTAAAAAAGGTTGACAATTCATTAAAATTTTGTATTCTGTTATTTATAATGAAAGAGAGTATAGATAATTATTTATTACAGGCAATTGAACCTGAGGTAAAAAAAACACTGGAAAAATTAAAAAAAAGACAATCTTTAAAGCTGCAGGATATAATGGTTCTGCTTTTAAAGAGTCAGTTTAATCATATACAACATATTGATAAAGAGCAAACTTTATTAAAAAATGAATTTAAAAAGTTGCGAGAAGAATTTCAAGAATTGAGGAATGAGTTTGCTGGACATAAAGAGAATATTAATAATAAATTTACTTCATTTAAAGAAGATATAACATCACAATTTATTAATTTCAAAGAAGATATAACATCACAATTTGTTAATTTCAAAGAAGATATAACATCACAATTTGTT
>Ga0164318_10001499_pt1 | contig 20888 bp, 23 predicted proteins | sample GuaBasSedimGuay9_FD_113734 | JGI IMG/M metagenome (GOLD analysis project Ga0164318, IMG submission 113734) | Subseafloor sediment microbial communities from Guaymas Basin, Gulf of California, Mexico - Guay9, Core 4571-4, 0-3 cm | ecosystem: Environmental > Aquatic > Marine > Hydrothermal vents... | reverse complement strand
CCTGTTCCGCCTTTTCCTCCAGTTACAACAATTTTTTTAAATTTCTTTTTCATTTAAAAAATATCTTTTTGATCCAAAAATTTTAATTGCTTCTTCTCAAAATAAGTTATATTTTCATCAATACTCTTACCTTTGGCTTTATATACTTTTATTCCCAAATTGTTGAATTTTTCAAAAGCCCGAGCGCCCATAGCTAAAGCAACAACTACATCTACCCCTCTTTTTTTTAGAAAATCAGGAGGAAGTTCATCTTTGCCTGCCATTTCCGGATTTTCTAAAACCTCAAAACTTTGGTTTTCTGTATCATAAACCAAATAATACTTAGCCCTACCGAAATGTAGATTGATTTCCCCTTTTAAATTTTGGTTATTTGTAGGAAAAGCAATTTTCATACTCTTATTCTTTCATTCGTGTGGGCTGTTCTATTTTTTTAAGTTTATTTTCTAGGAATTTGTTAATTACTTCTTTAATTGTTCCATCTTCGGCTTTATATATTTGAACAAAATTGTCCCTTAAGGTGTGAAAAGATATAGGACCTATTTCTTTTGTTATTAAAATATCTGGTTTTCTTTCGGCAAGAAATTTACTAACAGACAATCCCGCACGCACACTTTTTTCTTTATAAGGATTTTCTATAAATTCTAAAGATGATAATTTATTTTCTTTAATTTTTGCAATAGCAAATAAATTAGTTCTGCCGAAATGTTTACTTACAAGCGAATTTAGCTGGTTGTTTTCTTTGACAGGAATAATAATCGTTGGCTCTTTTATTTCAGACGGCTCAATATGAATAATAAAAGAGTCTAACTGAGGAATTGCTTTCTTTACCGATTTTTCTATTTCACTTGCTATCTCGTGAGCCTTTTGTACCGCCAAAGATTTTTCAATTTTTATACTTACTTCTCCAAAGATAAATGGTCCGGATCTTCTTAGTTTAAGTCCAGAGAAACCTTGAATATTTGGAATAGATAAAAGAAGGTTTTTTAGTTTTTCTTCCGTTTTTTTAGAAGGACTAATGTCCATAAGGCTTAATACCGAATCTTTCATTGATTCCAAGCCTATTTTGAAAACAAGCAGAGAAAGTAAAAGTCCTACTATTCCTTCTATTTTCGGAATTCCAAGATAAGTAGATACAATTCCTCCTACAACAAGAGATGACGAAAAAATGTGTGAAGTTAGTTCTTTTCCTTGGGCTGTTATGCTTTGAGAGTTAATTTGATTTCCTATTTTTGTCTCATATCTGCCCAAGAAAAATAAAAAGATTGCATCCGATAATGCTATTGCTATTGCCCCGTAGGCTAAATTCAAAGGCTGGAAAGAAAATATTCTTTGAAAACTTTCTCTGGCAATTTCAAAACCAGCCAAAAGAATTAAAAAAGACACAAAAAACGCTACAATGTTTTCTGCTTTATAGAATCCATAAGGAAATTTTTCTGTAGGCTTTTTCTGTGAGATTTTGAAACCAAGCCATACAAAGAAACTTTCTACTGTGTCTGTTAAACTATGGATTCCGTCTGACAAAAGAGCAACACTGCCTGAAATTAAAGCAATCGTGACTTTAGCCAAGGCAAAGAAAAAAACAGCAATAGAAACTTTACTGGCAGTACTTTCTCCTTTTTTAAGAATTTCTTCTCTTTGCATAATTTATCTGTTAAAAATTTCTTCTTCCAAAACCTCCGCCTTGTCCTAAACCTCTTCCAAAACCCCCTCCTCGGCCTGAACCTCTTCCAAATCCTCCTCCTCTTCCTCTTCCAAGACCCATACCAAAGGGTCCTTGTGCTTGTGAAATCTCTGTTAACTCACCTTTCTTGTATTTATTTAATGCCTCTTGAGCTGTCAGTCCTACACCATTATAAATTTCTATTCCTGATGCTTTCAGTAAAGAAAAAGCATTTGGTCCAACATTGCCAGAAATCACGATTTTTGCTCCCTCAGACGCTACCTGCTGACTTGCTGCTACGCCTGCCCCTCGTCCATATTGAGACACTGGATTTGGAATAGATTTAAACTTTTCTGTTTTGGAGTCAATAAACAAAAAATACGGCGCTCTTGCAAAAACTGGAGATACTGATGAATCAAGACCAGTTCCTGTTGTACAGATACAAATTTTCATAATAGTTTTTTATATATTTATATTCGCACCTTTATTATGAATATAAACCCATAATATATTCGTGTCAAGCCCTAGATCTAAAACCAGATATAGATTTTTTTAAAACTCTTTCGAAACTTTTTGGAAGATTGTTTTCAGGATCCCAGGCATTTAATATTTTCATTGATTCTGCTTCTAAATTTTTGTGCTTTGGCAGAATTTTCTTTTCGAAATGTTTTAACAGGAAAGGCATATTAGACCTTCTTTTATCTTTTTTCCATCCTAAATAAAAAGCAACTAAACTCTCCTTCCTGGTGCCTACACATTCAAAGGGTTTAAATTTCTTCTCACCTATCAATTGTTCCATCAAAGGCATAAGACTTACTTTTCTAAAAAGGTTCTCGCCGAAAATCTTGCGTATTTTTATCCTATTCAAAAAAGGATAAAGCGAAGCAAAGACAAAAAGACATTTAGGGCAATTACCACACCATTTAGAAAGTGGTTTTTTTCTTCCAGAATAAGTTTTGAATGCTTCGTTGCAACTCAAGAACGCTGAAAAATACTTTGGATATTTTGAAAATATACGAGAAATTTGTATTTCGTACAACGGTCTCAAAAAACTGAAATACTCAACACCCGGAGTTGAGTAGTTTTGGGTTAAGTATTTTGAGCAATAATCGCTGAATTTTTTCTCAAATTCAAAACTTTTTGAATATTGGTGATTAATAATTTCTCCTAGATATTTAAGATTTCCTTCGTTTGAACTTCTCTCGTTGGAAAAAGCAATATATTTATAATCAAAAATTATTGCCAAAAGAACACTCAAAAAAGCCAAATATGCCGAAAAAGGAGTATGACCGTTTAGAAATCCTTTTTGATTTAATTCAAGAAGTTTTGGATCTATTTTTCTTTCAACAATTATAGGTTTTTTGCAGCCAGCAATCTTAATTATTTGTCTAGCAGCAGGGGTGGGGTTTAAAGAAAAACAGCCAATTTGTTTTTTTGATTTTTTCAAAATTTCAATAGTCACAGGTGAGTCCTTCCCTCCCCCGACAGGAATCAACACTCGGTTTCTCAAAATCTCTTTATGCAGAAAAGCCTTATTTCTGTTTTGAGTTTCAATTTTAACAAAATTTGGTTTTCTCCAGTCGATTTTGTTCTCATAGAAAAACTGACCCATTCCTTTTATTATAAGGTCTTTCCACCATTTAGTTTGGTTTTTATCGAGAGAACCTGCCTCAATTCTTATTTTTGGCGAACAAGTGCATTTCCAGTAACTTAGCATTTCTATCAGTCCTAGATGAAAGATAAGATTGTCAATTACTTCTTTTTTTATTTTATTTATTCTTGACCGGCTTACATTTTTAACTACTACCGAGGGTTTAAACAAAATACCGGGCTCGATGGAAAAATCAAAATAAATTTCCAAATTATCCCCTATTATATCGTAAGAGTATTTCTTGTAGAGAAACTCAGGATATTTATTTCTTAGCAAAGAGATTTCAGGCATAGATATTACTCAATGATATCTTAAATTACATAAATAAGCAAAAAATAAAAATAAATCACAAATCCCTTGACAAATATAATTATTTATTGTATTTTATTTATGGAGGTAAGAACCTTCAAAATTGAAAAAGAGGTGTTTTAGATGAGAAAAAAGATATTATATATAAAGGAAAACTGGCAAAACGAAACATCTCTTCCTCTCTTTATTGCCACATTTTTATATACTTTAGGATTTATTGTTACTTTAGTTATAGATTTTTTTAGCAATAGTTTTCGTACTCCCCAATGGGCAATGATTATATACGGAACTTTACTTTCGGCGTATGTTTTCTCCAAAGAGTTCACTGATCGCTGGATTCTGAAAATAAAATGGGCACCGCGAAAAGGAGATATATTCGTCTACATTTGGATAATTATTTCTTTTGCGATGTATCTTGGAGAATATATAAGCGCTGGAGTATATCAGGCACCCCCAATGATTGCAGATATTACCGTAACAGTAATATGCTTGTATCTCTTCTCAACAACATCGAAATATTTATATGAGAAGAAAAAACCAAGAAGTAAGAATTTCTACGGGGTCTGTGAAGAAAAAATATACTCGGGGCCAAGTATACTTTTTAAAAACGAGAGGAAGAGAAAAATAATATAAATAAAGAATTTTTGGCGCAAGTGAATAACTTGTGCCATTTTTTATCCAAGCAATCTTATCACTACTCCGATTAAAGCAAGGACTATCCCTATTATCCAGAATCTCATTGTTACTTTATAAGAAGGCCATCCTTTTGCTTCAAAATGATGGTGAATTGGAGTGCACAAAAATATCTTCTTTTTTCTTATCTTTTTTGACAAGAGTTGTAGGATTACCGAACCGGATTCCAAGACTAAAAGCCCGGCAATAATCGGCAGAACCGCTACTGAATCTGTAAGAAAAGAAACTACTGCCATTGCCGAAGTGAGTCCCAAGATTCCCGTCTCTCCCATATAAAATCTAGCTGGAGGAATATTAAACCAAAGAAAAGCAAATAATGTTCCTGCAATTACTGCGCAGAAACTAGCCAAATCAATTTTTCCTTGAGAAAAAGCAATGATACCAAAAGCTCCAAATATAGAAGCGAATGCCCCCCCCGCAAGACCGTCTAGACCGTCAATTATTCCTCCTGACCAACTAGCTACGACCACCAAAATAAATAAAGGTATATACCAAATGCCAATAAAAAAATCTCCAAATAAAGGAATGTGAATTGTATTCCACCCTAACTTGTAAAAAAACCATAATCCCCCGACCAAACCAATTAAAATGATGATAAAGAGCCTTTTTTTAAATGTCATCCCGCCACCGATATATTTTCCTTTTTGGGTAACCTGCAAGATATCGTCTAATAAACCTACAAGCGAAGCAGAAACTAGAGCAAATAATGGAAGCCATGTTTGGCCTCGAGAAAGAAAGTTAAAATTTTTCAAAAAAACACAGGTGTTAAATTTAGAAACTAGCCAAAATATGAAAATAACTCCCAAAGTAGTAATCCAAATAAGCAATCCTCCAAAGCGAGGAGTCTTTACTTCTCTTTCTTTGTGGAGATTGTAAAAAACAGATGCTTCGTCTCCTGTTATAGTTTTGTGACGAGCCTCCTTTTTCCACAGTTTATATTTATATAAAAAATGAGTTAGAAAAGGTGTCCAGAGAATTGCTGCAATTGCTGCAATTGCAGCTAAACTTAAAACCTTTATTGCATTAAAAGTTAATATCGTTAGTTGAAACATATGAACTAAATTACATCTTGACAATATTCTACTAGTTTCTTCATTTCTTCAAACCTTGAGATAGGAGAATCAGTTCCCAGCACCACATTAATCAAGTAACTATTATTGTCCTCTTTTAAAACCAAAACCATACAACCACCAGCTTCTTCGGTATAACCTGTTTTTCCTCCGATTATTTGAGGAATTTCCTCTAAGAGTTGATTTGTATTTTCAGAAATAAAATGATGCAGCGTGCCATCAGGATATAAAACTTTCCATGAACGGTGTCTTGTAATTTCGTAAATTTCGGGATGATTATTTAAAATATAATATGCTAATTTAAATAAATCATAACTTGTGGAATAATTCTCAGTTCCATTTAGACCTGTGGGGTTATTAAAAAATGTGTTGCTCAATCCTATTTCTCTTGCTTTCTGATTCATTAGTTCTACGAAATATTCCTTGTTAGTGCTCGTAGCTGTCGCTTCTTTTATACCTTCAGCTATGGCCCATGCGGCATCATTTGACGACTCTATTAGCATAATATGCAAAAGTTGATTTAGAGAAAGTTTTTCTCCTGGCTTTAGATAGCCGGTCTCTTCCTCTTGTGAAACCGCCTTTTTACTTATGAAAAAAATATCATCTGGTTTATAAATTTCCTCTGCTATTAGCGCTGTCATTAGTTTAGTAATGGAAGCTATTGCTCTTTTTTCTTTGATATTTTTTTGAAATATAATCCGTGTTTTATTGTCAGGTGTCACCAGAACTGCCATTGCTGACTGTGCTTTAATGTCTAAAATCTCTGAGGGTTGAGGAACAGATAAACTAAGGTCTGTTTTTGACTTCTGCCGTGGTTGAATATTTATTTGTGCTAAGAAAACCCCAGGATTTTTAGTTATTGCTTCCCAATAGAATATTTCCTCCAGATTACTTTGTAATGAATTTAAACCCCAGAAACCAAAAAAACTAATTAAAAAAACAAAAAGAAAAATTTTTATATTTTTTGAATTCATTTTTCTTTCTTATTTTTTGGAAAGGAAACTTTTATATGAAGTTCTTCGAGCTGTTTTTTGGTTACTTCAGAAGGAACATCCATCATTAAATCCCTTCCATCGCCAGTCTTTGGGAAAGCTATCACTTCTCTAATGCTTGGTTCCTTTAAGACGATAGTGAGAAATCTTTCAATTCCTGCGGCTATTCCTCCATGTGGAGGAACACCAAACGAAAAAGCTTCAAAATAGTGAGAAAAATTCTTCTTTATCTCCTCTTTTTTATGACCCAGCACTCCAAAAACAGCCAGAAGCACATCTAAATTAGTAGTTCTAATGCTTCCTCCTCCAATTTCTGAACCGTTTAATACAAAATCATACTGATAGGCTAAGATTTTCTCGGGATGTTTTTTAATCTCAGCAATATCTTCTGTTTGTGGTTTTGTAAAAGGATGATGCATAGCTCCCCATCTTTTTTCCTTTTCGTGCCATTCAAACATAGGAAAATCAGTAATAAAAGCAAAAGCAAGTTCATTGCTATCTTTTTTGTTTTTTCTTAGATCAGGTTTATCGGTTTTATATTTCTTAATTGCTTCTTTATAAGAAATTCGAGGAAAAGGAACTTTTAATATCTTTTTTTTAGGGAATATTTCCTTTACTAAGGATGTGTATAGTTTTTCTATTAAGTCAAGGATTTCTTCTTGGTTTACAAAAGCCATTTCTATATCTAGTTGAGTATGTTCAACCTGTCTATCTGCTCTTGGATCTTCGTCACGAAGAGCACGAGCAATCTGAAAATACTTCTCGATACCCGCAATCATTAACAACTGTTTATATTGTTGAGGACTTTGAGGAAGAGCATAAAATTTGCCTGGTTGGAGTCGAGAAGGAACCAAAAAGTCTCTTGCTCCTTCAGGTGTAGATTTAGTCAAAATAGGTGTTTCTATCTCAACAAAACCCTCTTTTATTAAAAACTCTCTCATAAAGTGAATAACATTCTGTCGAGTTTCCAAATTTCTTTTCATCCTTTCCCGTCTAAGGTCTAAATAACGATATTTTAGTCTTTTTTCTTCTGATATCTCATAACCATCATTTTCTATAGAAAAAGGCAATGTTTTTGCTTGCGAATGAATTGTTAAACTTTCTACTTTTAACTCTACTTTTCCGCTGGCAATTTTCGGATTCTCCATTCCTTTTGGCCTTTCCGATACCTTTCCTTCAACTTCTATCACCCATTCTAATTTTATCTTCTTAGCAACTTCGTAAAGTGATTTATTAAAAGAACCAAAAACTAGCTGGATAAATCCAGCCTTGTCCCGTAAATCAATAAAAATAATCTTGCCATGACTCCTCTTGGAATGAACCCATCCAGCTACTCTGATTTTTTTATTCAAATATTTCCCTGCTTGAGAAGATAAAACTCGTTTCATTTCTTTCAAAACCTCATTTAAGATATTTTTTTATCTTTTTTACAACCTCTTGGGGCGTATAATTTGATTTTATTATATAATCTTTGGCTCCCAGCGCTATTGCTCTTTCTTTTGTTTCGGGATCGTCAAAATTGCTAAAAGCCACCACAGGAATAGAAAAAACTTCAGGTATGTTCTTCCGCTTCTTTAGAAACGCAATCCCATTTTCTCTGGGAAGCAGTATGTCAAGAATAATTAAATCTGGTTTTTGTTTTTTAGCAACATCTAATCCTTCTTGAGTGTCCTGAGCTCCAATCACTTGAAATCCTTCTTTCTTAAATTTGTCCTGATACATCTCTAATAAAATTTTTTCATCTTCGATTATCAGAACTTTTTTCATAATATTTTGTAATCTTTATAGGATTATAACACATAAATTAAAAAAGCAAAACACAAACCCCTCTACAGGGGTTTTGCAATCTTTACTACCTTTAATTGACTTTGATTATTAAGAAGATGGCGTTGCGGAAGGAGTTTCTTCTTTTGATTCTTCAGAACTTTCTGTCCCTGCCTGATAGGCAGTTTCCTTTTGCTCGAATTGCTCACCAGGTTCTGTTTTCTCTTCAGAAGGAGCAGTTGAAAAATCTGGAGCAGTAGAAGGCGGAGGAACCTCTTCTTTTTTTACCAAGCCACCTCCTTTCTTTTTACTAAAAGCAAAATAAATTGCTGCAATAACTATGAGAACTACTATTATTACCAAAAGAATTAAATAAGGAGACATAATTTAACAAAAATTTTTAATAAACGACCTTGAAATTTTTTTATGTTCTTCTATTTTTATTGTGACGCCTTATCAACTACTTGTCAAGTAAAATACTTGCTTAATTTATATATATCTCCTGCTCCTACAATCATCAACACTGAATTATCTTTTATCTCTTTTTTTATATATTCAAAGGTTTTTTTAATGCTTGGAGAATATAAAACCAAAAAACAAGACCTTTTCTTAACTTCTTTTACTAGTTTCTTTGAAGACACCTCTTTTTTTATTGATTTTTTTTCCCTTCCTGCTACGTCATAAATATCCACAAGAATGAGCCGGTCAAGATGTGCATTTGATAAAGTTTTTACAAAGTCATCAAAAAGCAAAAAAGTTCTTTGGTATTGATGGGGCTGAAAAACAACCCATATGTTTTTTTTGGGAAATTTCTGGTATGCTGTTTCGAAAGTGGCCTTAAGTTCTGTGGGATGATGAGCATAATCATCTATTATTGTAATTTTTTTACTGGTGTGAGGAATTCTTGATTCTCTGATATCAAAACGACGCCACGCACCTCTATAAGAAGAAAGAGCCTTAAAAGAGACTTCGTCTTTAATTCCAAGAATACGCGCCACCGATAAAGCCGCTAGAGCATTATAAATATTATGATTTCCGGGAATTTGGAGTATCTTTTTAATCTTTTTTGAATCTTGTTGTTTAAGAGAGTATTTTTTAATATTGAATTTATTTTTTGAAAGATTTAATAATTTATTTATATTTTTATTATCTTTATTTGCCACCAAAAAACCTTCCTTTGGTAAATGGCTTATATATTTGCGATAGATTTTCAAAATGTGATTTAGATTTTTATAATAATCAAGATGTTCTCTTTCGATATTTGTTAAAACAATAATAGAAGGCCAATAATTTAGAAAAGAACCTTTGTACTCATCAGCCTCAATTACCAGATATTTTGACTTGCCGACTCTTGAATTTAGATTACCAAATTCTTTTAGTTTAGTTCCTATAATAATTGTCGGATCAAGCCCTGCCTTAATTAGAATAAGAGATATCATTGCACAAGTAGTGCTTTTTCCATGAGTACCAGAAACAGCAATGGTAAAATATTTTTTTGTCAATTCACCGAGAGCCTCTGGATAACTCTTGGTTTTAATTTTAAGTTTTCTTGCCTTCTTTAATTCAGGATTATTAAAAGAAACAGCAGGACTATATATAACTTTTTGAATATCGTTTGGCAGATTTTTCTGGCAATGCTTACCAATAAATATCTTAGCGCCTCTTTTTTTAAGTTCATCAGTAATTTCTGAGGAAACTAAATCCGACCCCGAAACTTTATACCCTTTTTTGAGATAATAATAAGCTAAAGCAGAAACACCAATTCCCCCTATTCCTATAAAATGAATTTTTGATTTGTTTTTTATCATTTATTTAAACCAAAACTTCTCAAGATTAAATATTGCGCTCCTCCTCTTTTAAGACGGCTTTCCATTATTTCTATTGACTTTACTTCAAACTTTTCTGATATATATTCGCATATTTCTGGTCTTTGGTCTGGCTCTATTCTTTGCCAATCCCATTTTCTTATGCGAGCCAAAGTAATATGAGGCAAAAAATCTCTATTTTCCGGAGAAAAATGGATTGTTTGAGACAAGGTTTTGTCTAAATCTTTCTTCAGAGATGTTAATTCCTCTGACCTTTCTCCTTCTGCCCATATTAATCTTGGAACTCCCTTATACTTTGCGCCAAAATCTATTTTTGTTATTTCAATAAAAAAAGGAGGGTGTTTTTCTGCAACTTCTTTTGTTGCCTCCAAAACTTTTTTTAATTCCTCGTCTGAGAGATAAGCCAAAAAGGCCAAGGTAAGATGAAGGTTTTCTTTCTTTGTCCACCGAACTGGCAAATCAGACCACTTTTTCTGAAACTCCAACAATTTTTTCTTTACCTCCTCTGGTAAATTAATTGCAATAAAAATTCTTTTTTTCATACTTGAAATTGTTTATTTTATTTTATCACATAATCTTTCTAATAAAAAAACGAAGTGAAGAAGGTTTCTTATGAACTAAAACTTTATTGACAAAAAACTTTATTTTTCTATTCTAAATGTATAGGAGGGAAATAATGGATTATACTACAGTCCTTGAAATACCAGAAAAGGTAGAGAATGAATGGAGAACGTTAGAAAATGCTTTTCTTGCTCTTCGGGAAACAGTAAAAGAAATTCAAGAACAAGGCAGATGTTTGACTATTAATGGTTTAGTCATTGACGCAAAGAACTTAGAAGAAGCAGCTCAAGAATTCTACAGAAAGATTTCTTCTATTATAAAAAAATCTTCAAAATAGGGTGATTCCATCACCCTCTATTTTTTATTTAAACCAAAAAGTGATAAAATGTTTAAAGGTATGAAAGAATGCTTTTTGTATAAAAGACTGGCTAATAAAAAAGTGCAGTGCCAAACCTGTTCGCATTATTGCGCTATTTCGCCAAATAAAAGAGGAATCTGCGGAGTAAGAGAAAATATTGACGGTAGACTTTACGCACTAAACTATAAAAAAGTGGCTGCAATTAATATAGACCCTATTGAAAAAAAACCGTTTTTTCACTTTCTGCCAGGCACATACTCACTTTCTATCGCTACAGTAGGTTGTAATTTTAAATGCTGGAATTGCCAGAACTTTGATATTTCCCAAATGCCCCAAACCAGCGACAGAATTATAGGAGAAGAAACAGCACCTGAACAAATAGTAAAAATAGCCCAACGAAACAAGATTCCAAGTGTTTCTTATACCTATACAGAGCCAACGATATTTTTGGAATATGCTATGGAAGTGATGAAAATAGCCAAAAAGAACAAAATAAAAAATGCCTGGATCAGTAATGGCTTTATGTCCAAAGAAACTATAAATTTAATATCACCATATCTTGACGCAGCAAACATTGATTTAAAAAGTTTTTCAGAGCAGTTCTATCAAAAATACTGTGGAGGCCATCTTAAACCAGTGCTAAATAACTTAATAAAACTGAAGAGAAAGGGTGTCTGGATAGAAATCACCACCCTTGTTATTCCAACCCTAAGCGATAGTTCAAAGAATCTACAAAAAATTGCCACATTTATTAAAAAAGAGCTTGGACCAGAAACTCCTTGGCATGTTACTCAATTTTGCGGTAAAATATCCTGGAAACTGCAAGATATTGAAGACACTCCAATTGAAAAACTAAAAGAGGCTTACACTATCGGTAAAGAAGCAGGATTAAAATATGTTTACACTGGAAATGTGCGGGGTCTTCCAACAGAGGATACTTTTTGTCCTAAATGTAGGGCTTTGGTAATTGATAGAACTGGCTACATTGTCCATCGCCACGACAAAAACGGAAAATGTCCAAAATGCGGTCAAGATATAAACTTAATTCTTAAATAATATGCCAATAGTTTTTGCTGCAATTTCTCCTCACCCGCCAATTATCCTTCCTTCGGTTGGTTCTCCAGAAGATAGAAAAAAAGTTGCCAAAACAATAAAATCTTTAGAAAATCTAAGCCAAAAATTCAAAGAAAAAAACCCTGATTCTGTTGTAATCTCATCTCCTCATCCTGACTGGGGATTTAATGTTCCCTTATTTTTTTTAGCAAAAAACTTCAAAAAAGAAATCAAACCCTACCTTACAGGCACAGAATCACCGGGGATTTATTTTGAAACAGGAAAAGATATATATAAAAGATTGGAAAAGAACAAAAACTATGCCCTGATTGCTTCCGGCGATATGTCCCATGTATTAAAAGAAGAAGGGCCCTATGGATTTCATCCCGATGGCCCAAAATTTGATAAGGAATTTATTGAATCTTTAAAAAAGAAAAATATCAAAAGAATTTTGAAATTAAACAATCTTTATCCGCAGGCTGCTGAATGCGGACTAAGATCCTTTTGCTTTCTTTTGGGAATTTTAGAAGCGTCGGGTGTTAACTGGCAACCAAAAATTCTTTCCTATCAAGGACCCTTCGGAGTCGGGTATTTAGTAGTTGATTTTGTTTTAAACAATGATTAATCATTATATAACCTTAATAAAAGATCTTGCTTGCGCTGTTTTGTTTTTTGCTTGGGTTTATTTTATTACTATAGTTCTATCAAAAAAACTTTTTATACTATTGAAGAAAAACAGATCTGAACACTCGTCCGCTTATCTGATAAGAAAATTTATTCATATTTTTGCTGGAGGCATATTTTTTCTTTTCCCTTTTGTTTTTGAAGAAATCATAATTCCATCTCTTTTTTGTATTAGTCTTGGATTTTTCTTTTATTGGCGTCATTTAAAAGAAAACAGATATTCTTGGTTCCAAGAAGAAGAGAAAAAAAGCGAGGTAATTTTTTGCTTTAGCTCTGGCATTATAATCTTTCTGGCATGGCAAATTACTAATTCTATGTGGTTTGGTATAATACCTGTTCTTTTTATGGCTTTAGGAGATGGCGTTACTGGAATTGTCAGAGGACTTAGATACGGCAAACAAAAAAAATATTGGGAAGGAAGTGTAGCAATGTTTATTGTTTCTGCTTTAATAGGCGGGATGCAATTTGGAATTGGCGGCGTAGTTGCTGCTTTTGCCGCCACCATTGTAGAGAAATCAAATTTGATAGACGATAATATAACTATTCCATTTATTTCTTTTATAATATTGCTTGTGTTTTGGTTATACTTTCCTTTTTTAATCAAACCTTTCTAAATTTTTATTATTGAAAGGATGTTTTTTTTAGTTTAAAATAAAATAATTATGCATCCTTTAATTGAACTTGCTAAAAACGCTGTAGAAACCTATATCAAAGAAGGTAGGATTATATCACCCCCTTTCGATTTTCCTAAGGAATATCTTTCCAAAAAAGCAGGGGTATTTGTTACTCTCAAAAAAGATGGCAAATTAAGAGGTTGTATTGGCACTTACTTGCCTACTCAAGAGAATATTGCAAAAGAAGTTATTAGAAACGCTATTTCTGCCTCCACTCAAGATTATCGCTTTGGAGCAGTATCGCAAGAAGATTTACCTTTGCTTTCTTATACTGTATATATTTTGAGTACACCGGAGTTAGTTAAAGACAAATCAGAACTCGACCCCAAAAAATACGGAATTATCGTAAAGACAACCCCTTATACTACTCCTGACGGAGAAGATGTTGTTTTTGACGGAAGAACACCAGCGAAGACAGGGTTATTGTTGCCGAATTTAGAAGGAATAGATACCCCCGAAAAACAAATACTTATTGCTTGCCAGAAAGGAGGAATCGATCCCGAAAGAGAAAAACTCATAATATATAGATTTTTGGTAGAAAAGTATGATCAATAAAAAATTATCAGAGATTTTTTATGAAATCGCAGAACTTCTTGAAATAAAAGGAATTGCTTACAAACCAACCGCCTACAGAAAGGCTGCTAGAGCATTACAGAATCTAGATAAAGACATTTCAATTATTTATAAAGAATCAGGAATTAAAGGAATTAAAAAAATACCAGGCATAGGAAAAAGCATTGCACAAAAGATTGAAGAATATCTCAAAACAAAAAAAATAAAGTATTACTTAGACCTAAAAGAAGAAACAAAAATTCGGCAAGTCGTTACGCATTATTTCAAAACAAAAGGTGTTTCTTTAAAAGAATTAAAATACAACGCCAAGAAGAAAAAAATAATATATTCACGATTTACCAAACCTGCCAAACAATTATTAGAACTGGCAGGATCAGTCGAGAAAGCAAAAGAAGCCATAGACAAAGTAGCCCAATGGGCACAGTCTAGAAATCTCGATTACGCAATTGAAACTGTATTCAAAAAGTGGTTAGAATTAGATAGATTAAAACCAAAAGAAATTGTCAAAAAACCTTTTTATAAAGGAGATCCAATGGTCTGGTCCGAGAGCAAAAAAAAGTGGTACGTTATCGACAAAGATGGAAACTGGCTTGAATTTGTTGGTAAAAAATCAGATATAGAATGGAAAATTGTCAAATAAAATGAAAAGAAAACAAAAAAAACCAAAAATTATATTTATTGGAACGCCCGAATTTGGAGCGGTTATTTTACGAGAACTAATATTGAATCAATTAAGACCAGTTTTGGTAATTACTTCTCAGGATAAACCAGTTGGAAGAAAACAAATAGTATTGCCTCCTATAGTTAAAGTAGTGGCAGAAAAATATGGTATTCCTGTAGTACAAACAGAAAAAATCTCAACACTCAGAAAAGAAATTTCTCAAATAAAACCAGACTTAATTATAGTTGCCGCTTTTGGGCATATTCTTCCCAAATCAATCCTTAAAATACCAAAATACGGATGTATTAATGTTCATCCTTCTCTTTTGCCAAAGTACAGAGGTCCTGCACCGGTAAAATTTACTATCTTAAATGGAGAAAAAGAAACAGGAGTAACTATTACCCTAATGACAGAAAAAGTTGATAATGGTCCGGTTATTGCGTCCGAAAAGTTAATAATCGACAATCAAAAAATAACAAATCAAGAATTAGAAAGAGATCTTGCCCGACTGGGAGCAAAACTCTTGATTAAAATAATTCCTAAATGGACAAGAGATAAAATTAAGCCAAAACCTCAAGATGAATCTAGGGCTACTTACACCAAGATATTAAAAAAAGATTCAGGAAGAATAGACTGGTCGAAAAGCGCCCAAGAAATAGAAAGGCAAGTTAGGGCTTTTGATCCATGGCCAAGTGCTTTTTGTAAAGCAGGCGAAAGAATATTAAAAATCTGGAAGGCTTCTGTTCAAAAACAAACAAAAAATAGTCCTAAAGGACCTTTGGGAAAAACGTTTCTGGCTTCCAATAATAAGATTGCTGTCCAATGCGGAAAAGATTTTCTTATAATCGAAGAATTGCAACTAGAAGGAAAGAAAAAAGTAAAAGTTCAAGATTTTTTAAAAGGAAATATAGATTTTGTTGGAACTATTCTTGAATAATTTAGATTTTAAAATGATAGATTATTCTGAACTCAAAAAAGGAATAAGGATAATTTTTAAAAATCAACCTCATGAGATTATTGAGGCCTTCCCTATTTTCAAAGGAAGAGGACACTCAACCCTGCAGGTAAAATTAAAAAACTTAGTCAATGGTAATATAATCTCTGAAACTTTTCATCCGTCTGATTCTTTTCAAGAAGCAGAGTTAGAAAAAATAGAAGCGAAATTTTTATATACTCACCGAGGAAGATATTTCTTTTGTTACAAAGACAATCCTGCCAAAAGGTTCGATTTAGAAGAAGAAAAAATAGGCGAAGCTGCAAAGTTTTTAAAACCAAATCAAATAATAGAGGCTATTCTTTTTAACGAAAAAATAATAAATATACTTTTACCTATTAAAATTAATCTTAAAGTGAAAGAAGCACCTCCCGGAGTTAAAGGAGGGAGATCGCAACCCGGCACTAAAACTGTTGTATTGGAAACAGGTGCTCAAATAGATGTACCACTGTTTATTAAAGAAGGAGATATTATTGAAGTAAATACAGAAACTAAAGAATACGTAAGAAGAGTTGAAAAAAAGAAATAAATTAATGTTTTCTTTTTCTTCTTTGTGTTTCTGCTTTTCTGACTTCCTCTTCCGACATTCCAAAATGATGAGCAATCTCATGCCAGACAGTATTTCTAATAATTTCTCTTAAGTCTTGCAAAGAAGAAGATTTTCTCTCTATTGGCTTTTTAAAAATAGTAATTTTGTCAGGCACCACTCCACCATAATGATATCTTTTCGTTTGAGGTATTCCTTCATAAAGCCCAAGGATTGAAAATTTATTCTTTTCATAAAATTCTCTTTCTTTACGAGACCCGAATACTTTGTCGATTTGATATTGAGAGGGGTAATTTTCTATAACAATTTCCACATTCTCAAGTTTGGATAAAAATTTTTTTGGAATATCTGCAATTGCTTCTTCCGTTATCTTCTCAAACTCTTCCCTGCTGATTTCTATAGACATAAAATAAAGTTAATTTTGATATTTCTATTATATAATAAAAATCATGAAAAAATTAATATTTGTTAAATTAGGAGGAGGATTAATTACAAATAAGAAAAAACCATACACCCCTAATCTAAATATTATAAAACGACTTTCAGATGAAATCGCCCAAGCACAAAGAAAAGATAACTTTCATTTACTGATTGGGCATGGAAGTGGGTCTTTTGGTCACCCATCTGCAAAGAAATATAAGACCAGAGAAGGGTTTGTAAGAAAAAACAGTAAATATGGATTTTGTATAGTCCATAGAGACGCTTTATGGCTAAACAAAATTGTTATTGATAATCTTTTGAAGGCAGGCGTAAGCGCTTTCTCGATTTCTCCTTCTTCTTGCTTTATGCGAAAAAATTTAAGAGATGTTGTTTGGGTTAAGACAATTAAGAAAATTCTGGATTTTAACATTGTCCCGGTAATATATGGAGATACTATAATAGATACTCAAAAAGGATGTACAATCTTTTCTACCGAAAAACTTTTTTATATATTAGCATCAAAACTAAACCCCAAAAAAGTAATTATCGTTGATAAGGTAAATGGTGTATACACCGACGATCCGTTAAAAAACAAAAAGGCAGAATTTATTCCTAAAATAACCAAAGATAATTGGCAATCCATAAAAAAATATCTCAAAAAATCTGACGGAATAGATGTTACTGGAGGAATGATTCATAAAGTCCAACAAAGCATAAAAATTGCAAAGAAAAAAATAGATGTTCTTATCATAAATGGAAAAACAAAAGGAAATTTAAAAAAAGCTCTGCTTGGAGCAAAACTCGGAACTTTAATTAAATATTGAACTAAAACAATTAAATTCCTCTTATTTTGCAAACATCAAAAAAAGGTTCAACAGCCTTTTTTATTTCTAGAAGATAGTTATCATCATACGGACGAATCTTTTCAAAATCAGAATTAAGAGTTTTTTCTGGCCTAAAACTTTGGAGGAAATATTTTCCTCCTGGTCCTATCCACTTAGAGATTTTTATAATATCTTCCTTTTTGAGCAAACCAGGAGCTATCGTTGTTCTAAATTCATAATCTATCTTTGATTCTTTTAGAACTTTTATGCTTTTTTCTATATTTACTACATCTATTTTTGCACCTATTACCTTGAGATATTTTTCTTTTGGAGCTTTTACGTCCATTGCTACGTAATCCACTAACTTCTGTTTTATTAATTTTTTCAACATTTCTGGATTAGAACCGTTTGTATCAAGTTTCACTAAAAACCCTGTTTCTTTTATCTTTTTGGCAAACTCAGGCAGGTCTTTATGGATTGTAGGCTCCCCTCCACAAATTACTACACCTTCCAGTAGTCCCTTCTTTTGTTCTAAAAAAGCGAAAAAATCAGCTTCGCTGACTCTCGGCTGATTTTTTATTTTTTGAGGCAGGACTAATTCAGAGGAATAACAAAAATGACACCGGAAATTACACCCCAGAGTAAATATTGTACAGGCTATCTTCCCGGGATAATCTATCAGTGTTACTTTCTGAATGCCTCCAAGTTCCATAATTTTTTATAAAGTTTTGGCCATCTTGAATTCTTTCCTTTCTTTAAATTCACGCTGCTTTCCTTTGTTCCACTGCCTTACAGGTCTAAGATATCCTACAATTCTCGAGTAAACCTCACAAGGTTGCTTAATTGTGCATTTAGGACATTCAAAATGCTTACCTGCCAAATAGCCATGAACTGGACAGATAGAAAAAGTAGGAGTAATTGACACATAAGGCAAATGAAAATTCTCAAAAACTTTTTTAATCAATTTTTTGGCAACGTTTATATCTTCTATCTGTTCTCCTAAGAAAAGGTGAAGAACTGTTCCTCCTGTGTATTTGCATTGAATTTCGTCTTGAAGTTTTAGAGCCTCAAAAAGATCATCTGTGTAATTCACAGGCAACTGAGAACTGTTAGTATAATAAGGAGAATCTTTAGTTCCAGCGGTGATTATATCTGGATATTTCTCTTTATCTTTCAAAGCTAAGCGAAAGGCAGTTGACTCTGCGGGAGTGGCTTCAAGATTATAAAAATTACCTGTTTCTTTTTGATATTTCACTAATCTTTCCCGCATAAAATCCATTATCTCTAAAGCAAACTTTCTTCCTCGACGAGAACCTATGTCTTCTCCGATAAAGTTAAGCAGAGCTTCGTTCATTCCAACTAATCCGATGGTAGAGAAATGATTTCCAAAATAACTATTTCTCATCTTTTTTACTCCCGCTAAATAGTGCTTTGAATAAGGATAAAGTCCCTTTTCCATAAAGTTCTCCAGCGCTTTTCTTTTGATTTCCAAACTTTCTTTAGCCAAATCCATTACTTTTGCTAATCTTTCAAAGAAGTCCTTTTTTGTCTTTGAAAGATAACCTATCCTTGGAAGATTAACAGTAACTACTCCAATTGATCCTGTTAAAGCGCCGCTCCCGAACAATCCTCCTCCACCTCTGTTATAAAGCTCCCTTTTGTCAAGACGAAGCCTACAACAATTAAAGGAAATCTGTCCCAAAGAATGTATAAATAGGTGGTTTTTCTTCAGCTCTAAGTCGTAGAATTCTTTTAGTTCTTTGTATATTTTTTTGTTAACCTTTTTTACCCGAACAAGGTAGATATCACTATTTTTTACTTTTAAGCTTTCTTTTGAATGAGCGTTATATTTACTTAAAGTACTCAGACCTACCGTTCTTGATTTCTTTAAACCGGGAACCTTATAGGTAGACAACGCCATCCATCCCGGCACTCTTTCTGCTAAAATAGGAGTATTTAGATAACCATTTTTTCTCTTCGTCTTAAATTTAGCATGCTGAAGATAAATTACTTGACTCTTCTTTCTCACTCTATAGGTAACAGGTTGACCGATTAAAGAATAAAGCAGTACTAAGTCTCGTGATAATTCTAAGTCATTTAAATGAATTTCCTGTCTTTTTTTATATCCGTCTCCTCTAAAATGAAAATCCAGAAAACTTTTTATAACACTGGTAGGAGAATTAAACAGAATTTGAGGCAACCTTCCGTATTTCTTAAAACCACTTCTATATAATTTTCCTGCTAATTCTGAATTATAAACATAAAGATAATAAGTATTGTAGCGAGGATCTTGCTTTTCTTTATAATTCGTTTTAAAAATTTTCTTAATTAATTTTTTTATAACCCTTAAGTTCTTTATGTCGCCGGTCTTAAAAGTAAACTGCAAACCTCGTGGTTGACCCCAATATCTACTTTTTTTTCTATTTTCAAAAAGATAGTTTCCGTCCGCAGTAAAATATCCTAAAATTTTTGCTAAATCTTCGTCTAATACAAGATTGTCTATTTTTTGATATTCTCTTGATAGATACCTGTCTGCTGCTTTAAGTGATAGAAGATGGTCTCCTTCTTTCACGTCTTTGGCCCATTCCATTTCAATGCCTCTTCTTCCCCAAACTGGAATCGGATGTTTTCTTGAAAAAACCGCCTTCTTGCCATCCTCGGTAATAATTTCTATAGCTTGGTTATCAAAAATCCTAAGAAATCGTTTTACCCCCGACCACTCAGTCTCCAAGGTTAAAGGATTTAATGACAACACCTGCAGATTTCCTTCTTTTTTACAATCTACCCATCCTTCCCTATCAAAATCGCCTTTTTTATAATTCTCTATTACTTCCTTTATAGAGAATCTTTTTATTTTCTTAGAATTTCTGATTAAAATTTCTTCTTTTCCGTCAAGACACATCGAGCGAGCGTCTTCGGGTTTTATATCAGAATTAACATAATTAGCAAAATAATTAATGCCATATTTTGCCGATGCTTCCCACATTGGATCTAGCGCAGGATCGTCCCATGGAAAATCTTTGGTGATATTTACTGTAGGAATAGGAAAATGAAAAGGTCTTCCTTTAGCATCTCCTTCAATCATACATTCATAAAGCGCTTGATTTAGCATATCTATCTCTTCCTGAAATTCCCCGTATGTCGCTTCCTGTGGCTTTCCTCCAATAATAACGGGCTGGTTGGCAAAGTTTGGAGATGGAACAACATCAACGGTTATATTGGTAAACGGAGACTGGAAACCAACTCTTGTAGGAATAGCACAGTTGAAAAGAAATTCTTGAATTGCCTGTTTTACTTGGGTATAACTTAAGTTGTCATATCTAATAAAAGGAGCGATTAAGGTAGAGAATTCGCTCACTGCTTGAGCCCCAGCGCTCTCGCCCTGAAGAGTATAGAAGAAATTTACCAACTGCCCGAGAGCGGCTCTTAAGTGTTTTGGAGGTTTTGATTCAATTTTGGTAGGAACACCTCCAAAACCTCTCAGAAGCAAATCATATAAATCCCATCCGTTGCAATAAGTTGCAAGTGTATCTAAATTATGAAGATGAAAATCTCCGCTTGCCACCGCTTCTCT
>Ga0164318_10001497_pt1 | contig 20891 bp, 17 predicted proteins | sample GuaBasSedimGuay9_FD_113734 | JGI IMG/M metagenome (GOLD analysis project Ga0164318, IMG submission 113734) | Subseafloor sediment microbial communities from Guaymas Basin, Gulf of California, Mexico - Guay9, Core 4571-4, 0-3 cm | ecosystem: Environmental > Aquatic > Marine > Hydrothermal vents... | reverse complement strand
CTATCAGAAGTGCTGTAATACCAACATCTTACGAATATAATTAATAGAAAAAGCAATATAATTTTATTTTTCATTTTTTCGGTCCTTTTTAAAAAGAAGTTTTTTATAATAGAAACTATTTCTATAAACAATTTTGACATAATTTCTTGTTTCATAATAGGGTATTAATTCTATAAATAAAAAGATATTGTTTAGATTATCATATTTTTTTATCCATCTATTTACTGCTTTTGAACCAGCATTATATGCAGCAACTGCTAAAAAATAATTATTATATTTATCTATTAATTTTTTGAAGTGTTTAATTCCAATTTGTAAATTGAGTTTTGGATCGAATAGATCTTGTGTAGAGATATTTTTTTTTGCTGTTCTTTTAGCTGTATATGGCATAAGTTGCATTAATCCTATTGCTCCTGCTTTTGAATATGCATTGGGGTTAAAAAGAGATTCTTGCCTTATTAGAGCGTAAATAAAGCTAATATCGATACCATATTTATCACAAATTGGTTGAATTATATTTTTATAAGATAATGGAAACATTAGTTTTAGCACAGAAGTAGAAAAGTAGTTGTGATTATTATTTCTAAGCATATTTTCATATTCATTGCGTGTAATATAAAGTAATTTATTAAATTTTTTTAAATTGTAGAGCATATATGAATAAAGGATTAGGAATTCCTCCTTATTGTATAGTTTATATAATCTATAAATAAGGAAATAAGCATCCTGAGTGAATTTTGTTTTATACAGCATTACAAATAATTTATAGTATTTATTATTTTTTAGATTAGAGAAATCTATTTTGTGCGTTTTTGTAGAATTATTCAGATGATTTGGCAGGAAAAATTGGGATATAACACATCCGTAATAATTGCCCTGCATTAGATTATAAGATTTTGTAAAAAACTCAGTTGCAAGTTTTTCATTTTGTAATTTATTATAGATATTCCCGAGTATAAAATATACTTGCTGTTTTTCATACTTACTTTGTGCATAGTTTATTGCTATATTTAAAAATCTTATGGATTTTTCAAATTGTTTTTTTGAGATATAGTATAGTCCTATTCGCAAGTAGCTTTTAAATAAATAGATCTTATGTTTTTTGATGTTACCTGTATATTTTAGAGCATATCTTATCTTGCCTTTTGAGATAAAATCAAAAATAAGATTGTAAGTTAATTCGGCTTTTATATTATTATTTTTTACAAGATTAGAACACTCAATCATTTTTCTAATATTATTTCTTTTCCAGTATATTAAGAAGAGATATTTTAAGGCAGCATCATTAAATCTATTAGGATATTTATTTATTACTATTCTTAAATATTTTCGCGCTTTTGTATAATTTTTTAATTTATAATAAGCTAATCCTTTATAATAATAATAAAATTGTTTATCTCTGTAGCTATTTATTTTTTTGTAAAATTTATTTAATTCTTTTAGGCCTTTTTTAGGATATCCTTTATTAATAAATAGTTTTATTCTGGTTTTCATTTCATTTTTTGTAAGTGATAGTTCTTTTTTATTTGTTAGAATTTTCATTTTATCATAAGCAAATTTATAGTAAGGATGGTTGATTTGATTTACTATAATAGATTTGTATATTGCTATAGCACTATCTTTTTGATTACTTAATTCAAAAAGTTTTGCTTCTTCAATTAAAAGACTATCAGTATTAAAAAATTTATATTTTTTTATTTGTTTTAAATTTGCAAGTGCCAGAGGATAATTTTGTATTTTTTTATAATAAGAAAAAGCATGGTAAAATAGTAATGGACTAAAAATATTAGTAGAATCAATGTTATTATATTTTTTGGTTAGAGTTATTGTTTTATATTCAAAAAATTCTTTTATAATGGGATCTTTTATTTTTTTTAATGTTTGTAATACATTATAATAGTCATGTTTTTTCTCATAAGATGATGCTAATTTTAAAAGAATTTCTTCATAGATATTGGGATGATTTTTAAATTTTGAGTGTATTTTTGAAAAATAAAAAATTGTTGAATCGTATTGATTTTGTTTAAAAAAAGCTCTTCCTTTTTTTAATTCTGTTAGATAGTCTTTTTTACAATTTATAAATGGCAGAAGCAGTATAATGCTAATAAAAATATATAGTAGCTTCATTTTCTGAAATTGATACTTTTGAGTCATGTTTTTTTGAGAAATTTTTTATTCTTTTTAATAATGGGTTATTGGTTACAAAAAAAGGTTTGAGAAATTGTTTTCTATTGTTTATTTTTAAGGGATATATGATTAATTTTTGTATAGTTTTATTTTTTATGATTAGTTTTGTTAAAGATGTTTCATTTGTTTTTGAAAATGTTCCAAATATAAAATTTCCAAGACTGTAAATAATAGGTTTATTTTTATAGGTTTCTACACCAATAAAAGTATGGGAATGGCTTCCAACTACTATGTCTGCACCGTTATCAATACATAAATGAGCAAGAGAATATTGATATGGTTTTGGTTTATGGGTGAGTTCTCCACCCCAGTGAAAATATATTATCAGTATATCAACCTTTGATTTTATATTTTTTATATCATTTTTAATATAGCTGATATATCCAAAATTTATGCCAGGAGAGAATGTTTTTGCAATCATATAATCTCCGAGCATTTTGCTGTAATTTAGTATCCCTATTTTAGTATTATTTAGTGTATAGATTTTAGCTGTTCTTGCATCCTGGATATTTGCGCCAATACCGCAATAATCAATTTCAAGAGAATCAAGTACATCCATAATATCATAAGCTCCCAATATTCCATAATCCATTGTATGATTATTTGCGCACATGAAGCAGTCTATATTTAGCCATTTTAATAGATGGTAATATTCATTGCTCAGATAGTAGTTATATTTTTTAGGCATTGGTGGGTAGTTTTCTTTTATTATAGAGAATTCAAGATTTGCTATAGATAAATCTGTAGGATAGAAAATATTTTTTATCTTTTCATAAAAGTAATTAGAATCTTTTATTGTTGCAAGAAGGTTTTCATGGTTATTTGCAATAAGTATATCTCCACATAGATTAATAATAATTTCCTGTGCAAATATTTTGAGAGTAATTAAATTCAAAAGAATAATAAAAGATATGTTTTTTATCATAAAAAGAGATTATTTCCCTTTTAAAAATGGTGATCCGACAGCCAGATAGTCATATCCTTTTTCAACAAGCATTTCATAATCAGGAATCATTCTCCTACCATCTATTATTAGATAAGGAGGGTTTACTGTTTCTTCTATAAAATAAGATAGTCCACGAAATTCTTCCCAGTCAGTGGAGATGAAGAGTGCATCAGATGTGGTTATTGCGTCTTTTGAGCTATCAAAGTATTTAATTTTTTCAAATAGAGAATTTTTTGCAGGGTCAAAGATTTTTTTAGCCTCATGGATTGCTAAAGGGTCATATGCTCGAATTTCTTTTACACCTTTACCCAGCAAAGCTTCTACAACTTTAATAGAAGAGGCATCTCTCATATCATTGGTTCTTTGTTTAAATGCAAGGCCTAATAGTGCAATTGTTTTACCATTGAAATTGAATCCTGCTTCTTCTACAGCCCTATCAATTAGATATGTCTTTTGATATTCATTAATATTATATACTGCTTCTAATAGTGTTGTATCAGCGCCTTTAGACTTTAGTTGATATATTAAAGATTGTATATCTTTGCCAAAACAGCTTCCACCTGCTCCATTTGATACGTATGAGCCCCATGTTGCGATTCTATAATCAGCAGTTACACCTATTTTTAATTTTTCCATATTAACATTATTCATTTTTTCAGCAACTCTTGCCCCTACACCATTCCAGAATGATATATATGTTAATAATAAAGTGTTTGATATATATTTTATGGATTCGGCTGTTTCGGGAGATGTTTCTATATATTTTATCCTTACATGATTATAAAATTGGCTATATACACGTCTTAGTATTTTGAAGTCTTCTTCTGAATCAGCACCGACTACTACTCTATCTGGTTTTCTTGATAATTGTACAGCATCGCCTTCTGGGAGAAATTCAGGATTTGATGCAACACCTACATTTTTTACATTATATTTTTCTAATATCTTTTGAAGCCTTCTTGCAGTGCCGATAGGTACTGTACTTTTATTCACAATTACCATTCTTTTTGATGGTGGATTTTTGGATAAAATTTTTGCAATATCTTCAGCAGCACTATCATAATATGATAGGTTTGTAGAACCATCTGGATTTGGAGGGGTCGGTACACACATAAATACAGCATCCGCATCTTTAATTGCTTTTTCTAAATTATGTGAGAAGAATAGATATCGGTTTAATGTTTCTGAAATTACTTCATATAAGCCTTCTTCATTTACATAGAATTCTATTTTTTCTTTTTTTCCTGTTTTAAAGGCTTCTATTTTGTTTTTATCAATATCATAAGCCCATACGTAGTGCCCATATTCTGATAAAACAGCAGCATGAGTTAGACCTACGAATCCTGTTCCTACAACTAAAATTTTCATTCAAATCCTCCTTTTTCACAAAAATACCTTGACATAATTTTGCCTTAATTTATAATTAATTATGAACAATTTAATTATTATTGTAAAAAAATTCAAGTGATTTTTAGAAGAAAAGATTTTAAAATTCAAAATGGAGGTTAGAATGGATATTAAAAAGAATCTTGTATCGCAGGATAAATTAAAAGAAGTTCCAGAAGATTTTTTCCATTTAGTATTTGGCAGAAATTTTACAGATCATATGTTTATAATGAAATATACAGAAGAAAAAGGGTGGCACGATCCTGAAATTAAGCCTTATGAAAATTTATGTTTAGATCCAGCTGCTATTATTTTTCATTATGGACAGGAAGTTTTTGAGGGACAGAAGGCATATAGATCTCCTGAAGGAAAAATATTATTATTTCGTCCCGATGAAAATGGTAAAAGAATGAATGCTTCTTTAGAAAGAATGTGTATGCCTGAGATACCATTAGAAGACTTCATCACAGCGGAAAAAGAATTGCTTAAAGTAGAACAAAGATGGGTTCCATCTCAAAGAGGCTGCGCTTTATATATGAGACCAAATGTAATTGCTACAGAACCTGGCTTAGGGCTTAGACCATCTACAGAATATCTTTTTTATATAATTTTATCCCCTGTAGGTCCTTATTATAAAAAAGGGTTTAATCCAGTATCTTTATGGGTTTCAACAGAATATGTAAGATCTGTTAAAGGTGGTACTGGTGCTGCTAAAACAGGCGGTAATTATGCTGGTAGTTTGCTTGCTTCTAAAATAGCATTTCAAAAAGGATATGATCAGGTATTATGGTTGGATGCTAAAGAATTAAAATATGTAGAAGAAGTGGGAGCAATGAATATTTTCTTCTATATTAATGATACTTTGGTTACACCTGAATTATCCGGTTCTATTTTACCGGGTATTACCAGAAAGTCTATTATAGATCTTGCAAAGGATATGGGAATTAAAGTTGAAGAAAGAAGAATTTCTATAGATGAGGTTATTGAAAGTATTGAAAATGGTTCTTTAAAAGAGTCTTTTGGTTGTGGAACTGCTGCAGTTATTACACCTGTAGGAACTATTGGTTATAAGGATAAAAATTATATTATAAATGATAATAAGACGGGAGAATTAACCGAGAAACTTTTTGACATTTTGACAGGTATACAATACGGAGAGATTGAGGATAAATTTGGATGGAATTTGGTGATTGAGTAAACAAATTTCTGTAGGCTATTTTGATATAACTGGGCGTTCAATAGCGTCTATAGAAACGTTTTTTTATATAAAAAAATTTAAATTGGGGATTGATGCCGGATGGCGGGCAGATGAGATATTTAAAAATAATGTAGATAATTTGTTTATATCTCATCTGCATCCTGACCATTGGGATGGAATACTTCATATTTTATTTAGAAATTATCTGTTGAAAAGGAAAATAACTTTTCTTGTATATAATCGTATTTTTGAACAATTTTTGAATATTTTGAATTCTTTTCAGAATAATATTGGCATATCTTTTGATTTTGACGTTACCCCTGTTGATGTAAAATCAGATTTCATACTTGATGAGAATTTTTATCTATCTTTTTATGAAATGGATCATAGTAAACCTACACTGGGATTGATATTATTTAATAATAATAAGCCAATTTTCGCATATACTTCTGACACTTCTATTAATGGTGTTTTAGAAAATCCTATTTTTTGTGAATCAGAAGTTTTGTTTATTGAATCTACTTTTTTAGACAAACAAGATTATGATAAAGCAATAGAGCATAAGCATATTCATATTAAACAAATAGCGGATAATTTGGATAAGTTTAATAATAAAAAGATTTATTTGATACATATTAGCCCCAGATATTCTGAAGAAGAGAGGATTTTTTGGTTTAATTTTTATTTTGGCGATAAAAAAAATAAAAATATCAAAATTCTGTGAATAAAATTTGCTTGCTTATTATACAATTATTTATTATTATAGAACTTAGATTAGAGTCAAAACATCCATAAAAGGAGGAAAAAGTGAAACATTACGATGCTGAAAATATTAGAAATATAGCTTTAGTTTCTCATTCTGGTGCAGGAAAGACTTCTTTAGCTGAGGCTTTGATGTTTGTAGCAGGAGCCTCTAAAAGATTGGGGAAAGTTGATGATGGCAATACAATTTCTGATTTTAATAAAGATGAAATAGAGAGGAAAATTTCTATTAATTCTTCTTTAATGCATCTTGAATGGAAAAAGAATAAAATAAATATTATTGATAATCCTGGTTATATAGATTTTATAGGAGAAGTGCATGGTGCCTTGAAAGTTAGTGAAAATGCAATTGTTATTATAAATGGTGTTTCAGGTATAGAAGTTGGTACAGAGCTTGTATGGGATATGGTTAATCAATATAAAAATAGTACTATATTTTTTATAAATCAATTAGATAAAGAGCATACTAGATTTGATGAAATTATAGGACAGTTGAAGGAAAGATTTCATCATAATATTATTCCCTTACAATTTCCAATCAATGCTGGTCCAGGATTTAATGCTATAGTGGATCTTATTTCAATGAAAGCTTTATATTTTGATTCAGATAGTGGTAAAATAGAAATAAAAGATATTCCGGCTGATTTGCAATCAAAAGCAGAAGAAATGAGAGCAGAATTAATTGATTCTGCTGCAGAAGTAGATGATGAAATAATGGAAAAATATTTAGAAAGTGGTGAATTATCTGATGAAGAGATGAAAAAGGCTATAAAGATTGGTATTAAGAATCAAGCGTTATTTCCAGTGTTTTGCGGTTCTTCTACCTCTTTAGTTGGTATATCTTCATTACTTGATGTCGTTATTGATGCATTACCATCACCAGCAGATGTAAAAGAGATATCACTTATAAATAATGAATCAAAAGAAACAGAAACAGTAGCAATAGGGCCAGATAAAGATACTATTTTATTTGTATTTAAGACATTATCTGAGCAACATGTAGGAGAGTTATCGTTCTTTAAGGTTATAAGTGGTAGTACAAGTAATGGTCAGGAATTGGTTAATAGAACAACAGATTCTCCAGAAAGAGTAGGGCAGATTTTTTTTATGAGAGGTAAGGAACGTTCTGAAGTTGATAAAGTCTCTTTTGGAGATATTGGGGCTTTGGTAAAATTGAAAAAGACACATACTAATAATACTTTAACTGAGAAAAAAATAAATTATTTAGTTCCTCCAATTGATTTTCCTGAGCCAAAAATTAGAGCAGCAGTTAAAGCTTTAAATCAAGGAGATGAAGAGAAAATAGCAGCTGGTTTTAGTAAATTGCATGAGGAAGATCCTACATTTTTTAGTACAGTTGATACAGAATTGAAACAGACTATTGTATTTGGTCAGGGAGAATTACAGCTTGAGATTATTTGCAATAGATTAAAAGAGAGATTTGGTGTTGGAGTAGAATTAATTAGGCCAAAGATTCCATATAGAGAAACTATTAAGAAGAAATCAGAGGCAAGATATAAATATAAAAAACAGTCAGGTGGTAGAGGACAGTATGGAGATGTTAATATTGTTATTGAACCATTATCACGTGGTGGTGGATTTGAATTTGTAGATGCTATTGTTGGTGGAGTTATACCTGGCAAATATATTCCTGCTGTTGAGAAAGGTATTAGAGAAACTATGGAAGAAGGTATCTTAGCTGGTTATAAGATTGTGGATTTGAAAGTTACTTTGAATGATGGTTCTTATCATTCAGTTGATTCGTCAGATTTAGCTTTTAAAATTGCAGCTTCTATGGCTTTGAAAAAAGCTTTTGAAAGTGCGAATCCTACTTTGTTAGAACCTATATATGAAATAGAAGTTACTGTTCCAGAAGAATATATGGGCGATGTTATGGGAGATATTTCAGCAAGAAGAGGAAAAATTCAGGGAATGAATGCAAAAGGACATTTTCAGGTGATTAAAGCATTGGTACCGTTAGCAGAATTGTATAGATATTCAACATCACTTCGTTCAATGACTCAAGGTCGTGGTTTGCACACTCAAAAATTCTCTCACTATGAAGAAGTACCCCATGATGTTATTCAAAAAATTATAGAAGAAGCTAAAAGAGAAAAAGAGGAAATTAATAAATAATTAAGGAGTTAATGAATGTCAGGACATAATAAATGGAGCACCATTAAAAGAAAAAAAGAAAAAAATGATGCCCAGAGAGGTAGAATTTTTACAAGGTTAATTAAAGAAATAACTGTTGCTGCCCGATTGGGTGGAGGAGATCCTGAAACTAATTCAAGGTTACGTTCTGCAATTGCTAATGCAAAAGCACAGAATATGCCTCAAGATAATATTATAAGAGCTATTAAAAAAGGTACTGGTGAGTTACCTGGTGTTAGTTATGAAGAAATTACTTATGAGGGATATGGTCCAGGTGGCACTGCTATTTTAGTTGAATGTATGACTGATAATAGGAATAGAACTCATCCGGAAATAAAGCATATTTTTTCAAAATATAATGGTAACCTTGGCTCAAGTAATAGTGTTGCATGGATGTTTGATAAAAAAGGAATTATTCAGGTTCCAGCAGATAAAACAGATGAAGATTCATTATTAGAATTGTTAATAGATTTTGATGTTGATGATATTTCTAATGAAGAGGGATTTTTTGAAATTACTATTGCTCCTAAGGATTTAGAATCTGCTAAAAAGGTATTGGAAGACAATAATATACCTATATCTCATGCTGAAGTTTCTATGGTTCCTCAAAATACTAAAAAGCTTGAAGGTAAAGAAGCAGAAACTATGTTAAAGTTATTAGATGCATTGGAAAATCACGATGATGTACAACATGTTTACTCTAATTGTGAATTTGATGAAGAGTTTTTAAAAGCTAATTCATAGTAAAGAATAGAATTTTTATAAAGCGGGAAAGGATTTACCTTTTCCGCTTTTTTATTTTTCAGGGGTTTTTATTTTATAAAATCCGGGATATAGTCATCTGTTGCTGAATCTAAATCTTGGAAGAAACCATCAAATTCATGTTTTTCAAAGGAATATTTATAAGCTATGAGATATTCTTCTTTTTGTAATTTTTTATTTATTTCTGGAAATTTTTGTGAATTTCCATATGGAATATATTGAGACATCAGGCTTAGGAGAATATTTTTTTGAAAGTATTTATTAATTAAAAATATAACTTTTAGAGAATTTTTGATATTTGAAGGTAAAATCAGATGCCTTATTATCACTCCTTTTTGTAGCATTTTTTCTTTTATAATTATTTTTTCAGTATTTATTATCATCTGTTTAATAGCTTTAATAGCTGTATTTTTATAATTTTTTATATTAGAGTATTTTTGAGCTATGCTATCATAACCGTATTTAAAATCAGGCAAATAAATATCTATAATATCTTTCATGTTTTTTATTGTTTCGACATTATCATAAGCATTTGTATTATAAATGAATTTAATATCTGGATATTGTTTTTTTATTTTTTTTGCAGCATATATTATAATAGGTGCATAATGTGTTGGTGATACAAAGTTTATATAATAGCAACCTTTTTGATATAAAGTTATTATAATTTCAATAAAGCGTTCTAAACTCACTAAATAACCGTTTCCATTATGGCTAATTTCAAAATTTTGACAATAAATGCATTTTAAATTGCAATGTGAAAAAAAGATATTTCCAGAACCTGAAGGAGGTGTTATAACTGGTTCTTCATGAAAAAAGGGCTGGTATAAATTAAGTTTAAAATATAATGTATTGTTTTTGTAAATAACAGGAGCTCGACATACTCCTAATTGTTTGAATCTATTTATATTGCAATTATGAGGACAAATATTACAGTTTTCAAAGAAAGCTATTAATTCTTTTTTTGTCATTATTAATTATTTAGCTAACCTTCTTCAATTTCTTGAACAAGAGCGTTAAACAGAGTTATTATGTCTTGATCAGCCTTTATTAATCTTTCTGCTAATATATTTGCTATTTTTTTATAAATAATCATACCTATATAGTTATCTTCCTCACATATTTTATTGAAATCTACTCTATTTAGGATAAGAAATTCAGAATCTTCTTCACATATTACTGTAGCAGTTCTTTTGGCATCGCGCAATAAAGATATTTCCCCAAAAAATACATGCTCTTTATCTTTTAGTACAATTACAGTGAACCTATCATTATTAAATGTTTTTTTTTCAATCCTAACAGTACCTTTCTTTATGATATATAAGGAATCTCCAATTTCATCTTCTTCAATAACAATATCACCTTTTTTGAATTTTTTATATTTAAGATATTTTACAACAACACCCAATCGTTCGGGATTGTCTTTGAAAAATTTGAAAAAATCAAGATTTAATAAAACGTCATAAATTTCATTCTGATTTTTCATTAGATATTAATAAGATAAATTTTGAATTTTTTTTAATTATATAATTATCTGATGGGTTAAAAATAGGTTTGTTGGGTTTTAATAGCTTTACCTGTTGAAGGTTATTTACCAACATTGAAATATCAGCAGTTTTCTGGGCTTCATTTATAGCTTCTTTTTTTCTTTGATAAAAATTACCTGTATTTTCTATAAGTCCGATTAAAATCGTATTTTCATATTGGTGATTTATATATTTTTTTAATTCTGAATAAGGTTTATGAAATAGAGTTTCTGGAATATTTTCTATAATCAGATTATTTTTATTAAGAAATTCATTAATTATATTAAAAACTCCACTTGAGTGAATTGAGTAAGAAAGGATTAATTTATCTATTTCATTTTTTATGATAATTTCATCACATTTTGCATTTTGAAAATATGAGTAGTATTTAATATCAAGAAGTTGAGCTGCAACATAAACTTTTTGGTTAATATTTTTTATAGTAATGATAGACATTACTGTTTTGGTATCCTGTTCTATTGCATTATTGCCATTTTCATCAGATTCTGCTAAAATAATTACCTTTTGAGCGGTCTCTATTCTTGCTTTTTTTAATGTTGTTTCATCAAGGTGGCTACCGTTTATATAATAAATATCACGGTTGATAAATTTTTCAATAATTTTAGAATTTTTTTCTGGAGGACTTGTATTTAATAAAACTAATGGGATATCAGAAGGGAAATTTTTAATATAATGTTCAAGTATATCACTTAAATTATTTGCATATCCACAGATAATAATATGATTCGAGATATTTTTTAATTTTAGTAATCCTTGCTTTTTTTTTAAATCTTGAGATACTAATAGAGATGCTATTCTACCTGTTACCATACTTAATAGAGCTATTCCTAAAAACATTGTAATAATGCCAATAATTTTACCAATAGTAGACACAGGAACAATATCTCCATAGCCAACTGTTGTAATTGTTACTAATGTCCACCAAAAACCATCAAAAAGACTTTTTATTGCAGGGTTACCAGTTCTGCTTTCTACCCAAAATACTATTGTTGATGATATAATTGCTATTGAAAAGAGAAATAGAAAGATTTTAAAACTTTGATTATTGATAATTTTTTTTAGTTTCATGTTTTTTTTAAAATTTCTTCAATTTTTAGCAACATTTTGTCTTTCTCAATAGGCTTTAGCATATACCCTGCTATTTTAAGTTTAAAAAAATCGATTACGTCTTGTTTACTTCTACTATTTGTCATTATTATTACAGGAATTTTATGAAAAGAAGGGTGAATTCTTAATAGTTTAACAAATTCTTTTGCTTTTTCTGAAGATTGATTATGTTCTAAAATGATTAAATCTGGCTTATGTACTTTTACTAAGCCAAAAGGGAAACCCCCAAATTCATTTGTAAGTAGTTTGTATCCTTTTTTTATAAGAAATAATTTTAATGTTTTTGTTAGATTTTTATCTGAGCTTATGAGGAATATTTTTTTTTCTTTTTTTTCTAAATTATCTAACTTATGTTCATGCTTTGTTTTTGTAAGTATTTTTTTTTCTTTTTTTATTGTAGGAGATCTTTTTTTTGTATTTATAGGTTGATTTTGTTTTGGAATAGCTTTTGATACTAATTTAGAAACATCTATATCTTTTTTGCCTTCTAATTCTGCAATTTTTTTTAGGATAAATTCTCTTTTATTAGTCATTGAATTTCCCTCTTTTTAATAATGAATTTAATAATTTTTAGGATAAAATCAAGATTATTTTAAAAATAGCTTGCTAAAAGTAAAAAAAAAAAACATTATAGAAAAAAAGGAGTGGTTTATGATAAAAATTAATGGTAACACTTTAACAATTGAGGACGTTGTTAAAGTTGCGAGATTTTATGAAAAGGTTGAGATTGAGGAATCTTGTATTAAATATATAAATAGGAGTTCGGATATTGTTAAAGAATATATTGATGAGAAAAAGGTAGTTTATGGTATAACCACTGGTTTTGGAAATTTTGCAAATATAGTAATCCCACCTGAACATGTAAGAGAATTACAAAAAAATCTTTTGATGTCTCATGCTTCTGGAATTGGACCTTATATTGAAGATGATCAGGTTAGGGCTATGATGCTTTTAAGATTAAATGCATTGGTTAAAGGTTATTCTGGAATACGATATAAAGTTTTGGATAGACTTTTATTTTTTTTGAATGCTAATATTTTGCCATTGGTCCCTAAAAAAGGAAGTGTAGGAGCAAGTGGGGATTTAGTACCTCTTGCGCACATGTCTCTTCCTTTAATTGGACTTGGTAAGGTTAAATATAAAGATAAGATTTATGATAGTGGTGATCTTTTGAAAGAATTGCAAATGGAGCCATTGGTTTTAGAAGCTAAAGAAGGATTGGCTTTGATTAATGGAACCCAAATGATGTCAGCAGTGGGTGTTTTGAATTTATATGATAGTTATATTTTAGCAAAGACAGCGGATATAGCAGTATCAACATCTATAGAAGCATTGAAAGGAACTGATAAACCGTTTGATCCAAGAATTCATGAGCTAAGGCCGCATAATGGGCAGAGACAAGTGGCACAAAATATTTTGCGAATGTTACAGGATAGTGAAATATTGGAGAGTCATCGTAATTGTAGTAAAGTTCAGGATGCATATTCATTGAGATGTTCGCCGCAGGTTCATGGTGCTACAAGAGATACATTAGATTTTGTTAGAAGAGTTTTAACTACTGAAATTAATTCAGTTACAGATAACCCAATTGTTTTTCCTGATACAAAAGAGAGTATTAGTTGTGGAAATTTTCATGGCCAGCCGGTTGCTTTGGCATTAGATTATCTTGGTATTGCTGTTGCAGAACTTGCCAATATTTCTGAAAGAAGAGTTGAAAGATTAGTAGATCCTGCTTTATCAAATTTACCTCCTTTTTTGACAAAAGAAGGAGGACTTAATTCTGGATATATGATTTCTCAATATGCGGCAGCTGCTTTAGTTTCTGAAAACAAGGTTTTAGCACATCCTGCTTCTGTTGATTCTATACCCACTTCAGCGAATCAGGAAGATCATGTTAGTATGGGGACGATTGCTGCTTTCAAAGGAGCAGAGATTGTTAATAATGTGAGAAATGTTTTATCTGTGGAATTAATGTGTGCTGTTCAAGGGCTTGATTTTATTAATGAGAAACCTGGAAAGGGTGTTAAGGTTGTATATGATACAGTAAGGAAATATATACCTTCTTTAACACATGATAGAGTTCTTGCTTATGATCTTCAAACTATGCAAAAGCTTATAAAAGAAGAATTGCTTATTAAGGAAGTGGAAAATGCAATCGGAAATTTATATTAAATTGATGGATAAGGCAAAAGATGTTGTAAAGAATTCTTATGCTCCATATTCAAAGATAAATGTTGGCGCAGCTATTCTGTGTGATAATGAGCAAATGTTTACAGGTGTGAATATAGAAAATTCATCTTATGGTTTGACAATGTGTGCTGAAAGGGTAGCTTTATTTAAAGCAGTATCAGAAGGTTATAAAAATTTTATTGCTATTGCTATTTATTCGCCGAATTTTGCAGAAATAATTCCTTGTGGTGCTTGTTTACAGGTTTTAGCAGAGTTTAATAATGATTTAGATATGATTTTTGAGGCAGAAGATGGAAATATTATAGTGAAAAAACTCAAGTCTTTTTTACCGGAGAATTTTAGAATTTAAAATATGTGTGGTATAGCCGGGATATTAAGTTTTTCTAAATCTATTGATAAATTAGAACTATTGATAAATAGGATGACAGATAAAATTTCACATAGAGGTCCGGATGATTCTGGATTTTTTGTTAAATATACAAATGATTTGTCTATTGCTTTAGGGCATAGGAGATTAAGTATTATTGATCTTGAAACAGGTCATCAGCCAATTACTAAAGATAATTGCACTATTGTCTATAATGGAGAAGTTTATAATTTTCAGGAAATAAAAAAAAATCTTGAAGAAAAATATATATTTTCCACAAAAACAGATACAGAAGTGATTTTAACAAATTATATAGAAAAAAAAGAAGATTTTCTGAATGATTTGAGAGGAATGTTTTCTTTTGCTATTTTTGATGAAAATAAAGGGCATTTGGTGCTGGCAAGAGATAGAATAGGTCAGAAACCCCTTTTTTATTATTATAAAAATGGTTTTTTTGCTTTTGCTTCTGAAATTCAGGCATTGTTAGAACTGGATTTTATAGAAAAAGAAATAAATTATAATTCTATTTTTAAATATTTGCATTTAGGTTATATCCCTTATCCTGAGACAGCATTTAAAAACATAAAAAAATTACCTCCTGCAAGTTTTTTGATTGTTTCTAAAGCAGGTATTTTCGTAAAAAAGTACTGGGAGTTAAGCAAAAGAAATAATAATAATAATTTTTCAGAAGAATATTTTATAGAACAAACAAAGTATTTATTAGAAGAATCGGTAAAGTTGCGGATGATAGCAGATGTTCCTTTGGGGGCTTTTTTAAGTGGTGGAATAGATTCTTCGTTAATAGCAATTTTAATGGCGAAACAAAGCAGTCAGCCTATAAATACATTTTCTATTGGGTTTAAAAAAAATACTTATAATGAGCTGCGGTATAGTAAACAGGTTGCAAATTTTATAGGCTCAAATCATAATGAGTTTGTGGTTGAGGCAGATGCGATTTCTATTTTAGATGATTTAGTTGAGCATTTTGGTGAGCCTTTTGCTGATTCATCGGCTATTCCAACATATTATGTTTCTAAGATTACTTCAGATTATGTTAAGGTTGCATTAAGTGGTGATGGAGGAGATGAAGCTTTTTGGGGGTATGATAGATATAAAGCTTTTTATTTGTCTGAGAATTTCAATATATTTTTTAAATTTATTATAATGAAATTCGCAAAATTTATACCTGATAACCTCGATATTAAAAATAAATTAGCAAGAATTAAAAGATTTGCACGGGCTATGGAGTTGGCACCTTTGGAACGTTATTTTAAATGGATTTCATTGTTTGATCACCAGGTTTTAAAAGCTATTGGAGGAGAACATATTGAAAGCGAACATTTTGAATTGGATTTTTTTGATGATAAATTGAGTTTAGATTTTGATAAAATAAATAAGTTTGATTATGATTTTTATCTACCCTGTGATATACTTCCCAAGGTGGATATTGCCTCTATGGCAAATTCTTTAGAAGTGCGGGCTCCGTTGCTAGATCATAAATTAGTAGAATTTGCTTTTTCTATTCCGTTAAAATATAAATTTAAAAAAAGAACGGGGAAATATATTTTAAAAAAGATTTTAAAAGAGTTAATGCCAGGGTATGATATAAAAAGAGAAAAATTTGGTTTTGGAGTGCCTATTGCTGATTGGATAAGGAATGATTTGAAAGATTTTACAAGAGAATTATTATTGGATGGAACATTTGATAAAAGGGGAGTTTTAAAAAAAGGGGTTATAGATAAATTATTGAGGCTTCATTTTGAGAGAAAAGCAAATTTTGGAGCATTTCTTTATTCTTTGGTTTTTTTAGAATTGTGGTTTAGAAAATTTAGCGATTAGTTTATATAATTGTTTTTTATTTTAAATAATTGTTTGTTCTAAAGAAGTGGGGTGAGATTATATAGAAATCGTATTTTATATATGAAGAAGTAATTTTGCAGTTGTAAAGTAGATAAATAGTCCTGTAATATCAACGATTGTAGTAAGAGCAGGGGAAGCAACAACAGCAGGGTCTAATTTAAATTTTGCAGCAATTAATGGGAGGAATGTTCCTATTAGGGTAGAAGTAATTACCTGAAGAGATAAAGCCAGAGCAATTACAATAGATATATTCAATAATGTATATCCTGCTGGTATTGTAGCATCTTTTGATATAAAAACAACTTTCGCCCACGATAGTATGCCAAGTACTATAGCAAGTAGAAGGGATATTTTAAATTCTTTTAATAGAACAGTAGCCATTTCTTTTAATTTTAGTTTAATTTCTCCTAATGCAAGAGCTCTTATGATAACAGTTGCTGATTGGCTACCGATATTACCACCAGTGTCTGCTATCATCGGCATATATAAGGCTAAAATCATTAGTTTTTTCATAGTATCTTCAAAACTTTGAATAATCATACCAGAAAATAGGCCAAGAGCAGCTAATCCTATTATCCATCCGGCTCTATTTTTGAAGTGTATCCATACTGGAGTTTTTATATAAGATGCTTCGTGAGAACCTCCAATAGCCATCAATTTTTCCATATCCTCTGTTTGTTCTTGAGTGATAATATCCATAGCATCATCGTAGGTAATAATACCAACAAGTGCATCATTTTCATTTATTACAGGGAGAGCGATTAAATTATATTTTTGAATTTTTCTTGCTGCTTCTTCCTGGTCATCATTAACTTTTGCATATATGATATCTTTTTGCATTATCTGGCTAATTTGAAGCTTTGGATCTGCTAATATCAAATCTTTGAGAGAAACAAAGCCCAATAGTTTCCTTTGTTTATCCACTACATATGCATAGTAAATTGTTTCTTTATCAGGTGCTTCGAGTCTTAATTTTTCAATTGCTTGTGCTACGGTTATATGAGGTTGGAGAGTTACATATTCAGATGTCATAACAGCACCAGCAGTGCCTTCTTCATAAGATGATAGTCTTATTATATCTTCACGTTCTGCCTGAGCAATTGCAGGTAATAAATATTTTTGATAGTCTTCAGGCATTTTTTTCAGAAGGTCAACTCTATCATCATTAGGCATTTCCGAGATAAGCTGGGCAAGTTCATTTCTTGAAGTTATTTCTACAACTTTTAATTGGATATCTAAATCTAAATAACTAAAGATTTCAGCCGCTAATGGCAATTCTATTAGTTTTAATATTTCCCATATATTTTTTTCATTTAATTCTGATAATGCCTCTGCAATATCGTATGGGTGGGTATTTTGTAAATAATTTTTGAGTTTTGTATATTCTTTATTTTTTAATAATTTTTTTATATCTTCTGCATTAATAGTAACAGTTTCCATGGTCACCTCCTTTTCAGGAAGATTTATATAGGCTGGAGGTGACCGTAATTATTAAAAGACGGCCAGCGCCCCAACCTATACTATTTAGTTATAATTTTTTTATAGATAAATTGAAGGCTTTCTGAATCACTCATTTTTTTTCCCTGTTTGTCTCTATAAAATAATTTTTTTTTTTGATAAAATCAAGTTTTATTTTATAAAAAATTAAGAAGATATAGAAAGGTTAAACGAAATTTAGCTCTTATTACGATGCGTAGAATACAGAAATTATTTTTATTTTCGTTTTATATATTTTTAAGGGATTGTGTTAGTTTTGTTGGAATTTCTTGAATTAACATGTTATTGGGTAATAATTATTTGTCCTTATTGGGAGATAGTTAGAGAATAAAGTTTGTATTTTTTCTATAGTGTATTTAGTATATTTGTGTCGAAATGAAATTGTTTGGATATTTAATTTTATTCTTTATTTCTATTATCTGTTAGAATTATATATTAAATCAGGATATTTGGCTTTATCATTCTAATTTTGATTTGTAAAAAATAAATCTTGACTTTAAAGGATATTTTTATTTTATTAAAAAAAAATAATGTAGAGGAATATGAAAGGTATTATCTTAGCAGGTGGTAGTGGGAGTAGGCTTTACCCAGCTACAAAAATAATTACAAAACAGCTTCTTGATATTGGCGGAAAACCAATGATTTATTATCCTTTGACCCAATTAATGTTAGCAGGTATTAGGGATATTTTACTTATTTCTACTCCCCATAATATTGAATTATATCAAAATGTGCTAGAAGATGGTTCTCAATGGGGAATATCTATAGAATACGCAATTCAAGAATATCCTGGTGGATTAGCGCAGGCATTTTTATTGCCTAAATATAAAAATTATATATCTTCTGAAGATTTTATAGGAGAAGATTCTGTAACATTGATTTTGGGAGATAATATTTTTTATGGGCCTATAGATTATTTAGATTCAATAAGGTTTTTTGATAAAGGAGCAGTTATTTTTGCCAAATATGTGAAAGATCCTGAGAGGTTTGGAGTAGTTGAATTTGATAAAAATTTTAATGCGCTCTCTCTTGAAGAAAAACCTGTAAAACCAAAATCGCATTTTGCTGTTACAGGGCTTTATGCTTATGATAATAATGTAATTAGCTTTGCGAAAAGGTTAAAGCCTTCGAGCAGGGGGGAACTTGAAATTACAGATTTGAATAATATTTATTTGCAAGAAGGATTATTGAAGGTAGTAAAACTCAGAAGAGGAATTGCGTGGTTTGATACTGGCACGAAACAATCTATTGAAAATGTGAGACAATTTATAATGCTAATAGAAAGCAACCAAGCAACTTTGATAGGTTCTCCTGAAGAAGTTGCTTTTAGAATGGGTTATATTGATAAAAATCAATTTGAAATACTTATAAATAATTTGCCAGATAATGAGTATAAAATTTTATTAAGCAGGGTGTTAGAGGAATTTTAATGTTGAGGAAAATTATTGGGCGAGAGAAGAATGTTCAAATTGATTCTTTTTATAATAAAAATTTTTCATATAAAAAGATTAGTATAGAAGAATTTTTTAAGGGAAAAAGGAAAATTTTTATTATTTTGCCGGAAGATTCTATAGTTTTATTTGGATTAATACCTATATATAGATTTTTAAAGATGTTTTATTCTTCAGAAAATGTTTATGCTTTATTAAATGAAAAATTTGCTGACTTTAGAAATCTTATACCAGAATTTGATGATATTTTTTTATTTTCGGACATTGCCTTATCTACAGGAAGAGGATTTGAAAAAATAAAAAATTACATTATGGATAGCGATTTAGTAATAAATTTTTTAGAATCAACAAGATGGCCAGAAATTTTAGCATCTTATAGCAAATTATCGATAAATTTTAATGGAGAAAATTTAAAATATTTTAATATTAATTATAAAGTTAATAATTTAAATTTAGAAAAATCTATCTTAGACTTTTTTATTAAAGAAAAAATAATACCCTTTATTTTTTATAAATTTAAAAAAAATGATGTTTATAATATAATAAATTTTTTATATGAAAATGGGTATAAAAAGAGTAAAGTTTTAATAAGTTTGAATTATAAAGATAAATTAAATGAAGAAAAGGTTAATAATAATTATTTTTTAAATTTAGTTAGAAATTTAATTTCGAATAATAAAACTTTTTTGCTTATTAATATTGATAATGAGGATTTAAGAAGTAAATTTTATATGGAATTTTCAAAATTTGATTATAATGTATTGTTTGTAAATAAATTAGGTATTAAAGAACAGGTTATTTTGTCAGCTTTGAGTTCTTATTCTATTTTTAATTTTTCTTACTATTATTTATTGAGTTCGTTATATTGTCGTAATAGTATTTTGCTTACAGATTCTGAGGATTTAAAGGATAAGTTGATGCAATTTTCTTATTTTAAAGATAGAAAAATTGTAGGTTATGAGAATTTTTTATTTAAAAATTTTTTTTAAAATAAAAAAAAGTAAAAAAAAACTTGAAATACAATAAGAAAGAATTATTTTTTATAAAAGTGGTTTAACTTTAATAAAAATTTATTTTATTAATTGAGTTTTTTGAAAGGAGGCGTGTATTTTATGAAACAAAAAAATTTATTTGTTTTGATGTTTTTGATGATTTTGTTTGTGGGGGAGATTTTTGCAGGTGTGACAGGCAAGTTAAAAGGAAAGGTAGTGGACAAAGCCACAGGAGAGCCTTTGCCAGGAGCACAAATTATTATTACTGGGTTGTGGCTTGATGAAATCGAAGTAGATATGGCTACTCCTTTAGGTGCTGTAGCAGATGTAAACGGTAATTATTATATTATCAATTTGGAGCCTGGTTTTTATACAGTTAAAGCACAGATGATAGGTTATAAAACAGTTGTGAAGAAAAAAGTAAAAATAGTCCAGGATTTGACCACTACTTTGAATTTTGAGATGGAAGAAACAGCAATTCAAGG
>Ga0164318_10001495_pt1 | contig 20897 bp, 16 predicted proteins | sample GuaBasSedimGuay9_FD_113734 | JGI IMG/M metagenome (GOLD analysis project Ga0164318, IMG submission 113734) | Subseafloor sediment microbial communities from Guaymas Basin, Gulf of California, Mexico - Guay9, Core 4571-4, 0-3 cm | ecosystem: Environmental > Aquatic > Marine > Hydrothermal vents... | reverse complement strand
TGTACTAAAAGGAGGAAAACCAATTTATCAAGTAAATGATATCTAAGTAAACTGGTTACTGAGTGATTTTCCCTTCGATCCCTTCGATACAATTTCTTTGGGGGAAAATATATGAGATATAACGAAATCACTCAGGGGCCGAAGGGAACAGCCATTCGGTTGCTGAGTGATTTTGCTCCGCAAAATTGTATCGAAGTAACTCTTACTTTCCACTCTTAGGAAACCGTTTTCTACTGCTTAATAAAATCATATCCCGAAGATGATTAGCATCTTTTGCATTTAGCCATTTATCTTCAAACTCTTTCTCCTGAACCAAAGTTGCGATAGATGCTAAAAGCCTAAGATGAAGTACCCTCTCCCCCTCATTACCTACAATTAAAAAAATTGCTTTAATAGATGTTTCTGATTCAGAAAATTTAACACCATCTCTACATCTGACTATCATCATATGAAGAATTTCTGTTTCTTCAAGAATAATATGAGGAATTGAAACAAAAGAGCTAATTGCAGTGGAACTTTCATTCTCCCTATTTTTTAGAAGTTTTAATATTTTTTCACTATCTATTCCAAGGTCCGCACCAAGAGGCTCCGAAATTTTAGCAAAAAAATTATCCAGGGAATAATGCTCATCAAGATCTAAAACTACAGAGGTCTTTACCATTTGGTCAAATTTATCATCCAGTATTCCTTCCCGATGACGAAGAACTTCACGAAGTTCAGTCTCAAGGCCATGTTGAGGCATTCTACTATCAATTATCCTTTTTAGAAGATAAAGAAGTGCAAATTCTTTTTTTGACCTTTTCCTTCCATAAAATAAAAAAACAAGAACACTGAGTACTATAAATACAAGACTTATTTCTATTGCTTCCATGCCAAGGTCAATTAAAAGAAACAAATACATTCCTATGCTTAAAACAGGGATATATGGATACAAGGGAACTTTGAACACTGGTCTGTAATTTGACAGCTTACTTTCTCTAAGAATAATTACAGAAATATTTGAAAGAATATATGCAATAAGAATTACCGAAGAAGCTGATTTAACCAAAATCTCAAGATCAATCTGAAGACTCAGGATAATAAAAACCCCTGTTACAAGAATTGATATAACTGGTGTATTAAAACGCTTTGAAACTTTGGAAATACCGGATGGAATTAGATTATCTCTGCTTAAAGCCAAAGGATACCTGGATGCAGCCATTATTCCCGCATTGGCAGTAGTAATAAAGGCCAGAAACGAAGCTATAGTAATTGCAATAAAACCAGGCTTTCCGGCAAAAATAGATGCTGCATCAGAAATAGGAAGTATTGATGTTTTAAATTCTTCAGGTGAAAGAATACCTGTTGTAACAAAAATCATCAGTACATATAGAATAGTAACAATAACTACAGAAGCAAGCATTCCAAGAGGAATATTTTTCCCTGGATTTTTAACTTCTTCTGCTATACTTGCAATCTTAAGTAGACCCCCAAAAGATATAAACACAAAACCTGCAGTGGAAAGAATTGAGTTTATTCCCATAGGCGCAAAGGGAATAAAATGAGCTTTGTTTATTACCGGGAAACCCATAATAATATAAGCAATCATTATTGAAATTAAAAATGCAACAAGTATTAACTCAAGTAATGCGGCCTCCTTAACACCAACTATATTTAATAAAACAAAAAATATTGTTGCTGCCATAGCAGTTAGGGGCATACTAATCCCCGTAAGGAGATAAACAACACCAGATAAACCATAGATTGCAAATGCACTTTTAAGAGAAAGAGCAAACCAGCTTAAAAAACCATTGATAGTTCCCATAAGAGGACCAAAGCTTCTGGATATAAAATAGTAATCACCACCAGCCTTGGGCATTGCACTTGAAAGTTCAGCAATACTCAAAATTCCTATTAGGGCAATTATTCCGCCTATAAGGTAGGAGATAAAAAGAGAAGATCCTGTATGACTATAAGCTATGGCAGGAAGAACAAATATACCGGAGCTTATCATTGATCCCGAGGCAATACTAAAAACATCAAGAAAATTTAGTTTTCTTTCCATTATTCCGGTCCTATAGTAGTACCAACAAAGTCAGCTCCAACAAGTATTTTTTTCATATTTTCTATATCATTTCCTGCAGCTGTTATTACAGTTAAGTTCAATTCAGAAGCCCTTTTTGTTGCAACAGGATCAAATGGGACATTAACTCCCGGAGTCCATTTATCGCCAACAAGCGTTCTCATTTCTGACCAGGAAATATTATCTAAAGGAACAGCTGTTGAATCAATTTTAGGGTCAGCAGAGTAAACTTTACTAATATTGGATAAATTAATTACTTGATCTGCACCAATATTCTCTGCCAGAAGTACAGAATCATTGTCTGTAGAAAAACCAGGTTTCCAGCCAGCTGCAACTAAAATACGACCATTGAATTTTTTAATTGAAGTAGGATTTGTTACAACAGGATCGGGACATTCATCTCCAAAAACCCCTTTAAGAAGCTCTCCATTCAGTCTTGTAGCCATTATCCCTATCCAATCCTGGGAATCGGTATCGGGCTGCTCAACAATTTCTCTATATGCTTTTTGATAAGAACGAGCAGGTCCACCACCACCAACAACAAAAACCAGTTTTCTTTCTAAATCTTCATTAAGATATTCAATAATGGCTTGTTTAAAATTAGTAAGAAAAACCGTATCCACTTTATCTGGTGCTACAATAGAACCGCCAACTGACAATACTTTAATATTTTCCATGCTTAGAATAATATCTGCAATTCTGAACATTGACAAGAGACTTTCATCTTTCACTAATAGACTTTTGCCTTGTATTAGGTTACATTGTTTTTAGAGGTTTTTATGGAAAACAAACGCTATTTCAAGCGCATAAATTTTCATGTAGAGGCAGCAGCCAAAATAGATGATATCATATATACAGGTGAGTTATATGATATTGCTTTAAAGGGTGCTCTTATAAAAATGCATAAAAAACTAAGCCCCTCATCCGGAAAAAAATGTCATGTTATGCTTAAATTACCAAATTCAATTATTACACTTGAATTTGAAGCCAGAATTGCCCATCAGAAAGATACTTATCTAGGTTTTAGATTTGAAGGCGCCGATGTAGATTCTATTACACATCTGCGAAGACTTCTGGTTCTGAATACCGGTGATGAAGAGGGAATCGACAGAGAATTAATCTCCTGGTTAAATGATTAGTATGAACAATTGCCAAATTAGGAATAATATTGATATATACTATTCGGAGAGCTGTCACTTCTTTGCTTTTCTACACATTCCTAATTATAAAGAGGTATAACCGTGGGAATAGCAACAATTGAAGAACTTGTTAGAGCCAGCGCCCTCCTGACAACAGATCAAAGCCGTACTTCTCTTATTTCTATCCTTGTAGGACAAGCACAGGATATTAGCAAATCTGAAGTAGGAGCCTTATATGCCTACCCAATGAAAGAAACAAATAATAATACTTTAAAAATGGTTTTTAAAAGAGGAAAATATAATGTTCCTACCTTCTTTTCAATGGATTCTGATCTAATACAATTTATTGAAGACTGCAAGGAAGCGTTAATTGTTCATAGTAAAGAAGATAAATTTTTCCAGGACAGTTTATTAAATGAAAGTATGAACAGTGCAATTGTTCTCCCCTTAAATACGGCAAAAAGAAAAATAGGAATTTTAATATTAAATTCAAAGCAAAAAGATTTTTATGGAAAAAATAAACTTCATTTTCTTGATGCATTTACAAGACTTTCCGGAGGAATGGTTCATAACGTAGAGCTATTTCAGGAAGTAAAACTAAAACTAAAAGAAATTGAAGCTCTGCAAAGATATCAGGAAAGTATTTTCAGTTCTATGACAAATTTATTGATAACCACTGATGGTAATGGGAATATCCATTACTTCAACCAGGCTGCAGCTGACCGATTGAAATTAAACAAAAATAATATTGACAATAAGCTGGAAACTTTCTTTAATAAATCTCTTAATAAAAAAATATTAAAAGAAATAGTATCATCAGCAGATTCCCATAGAGAGATTCTGGGTTTGGAAGGTATTTATAGTAAAGATGATATAGAGATGGATTTTTCATTAAATATTTCTCCATTAAAAAGCCGTATGGGAAAGCATGAAGGACTAACACTTCTTTTTACAGATCAGTCGAAAGAGCAGGAATTAAAACAAAAAGCAAATTTAGCTGTGGAAGAAAGAAGAATTGTTAAAGATATGTTTTCCAGATATATGTCAGCGGATGTACTTAAAAATTTAATGGAATCTCCTGAACTGGTACAACTTGGCGGCAGTAAAAAAGATGCAACTGTTTTTTTTGCTGACATTAGAGGTTATACATCATTTAGTGAAGGGAAAGAGCCAGAATATATAATTGAAATTTTAAATGAATATTTTTCTGAGGCAGTTGAAATAGTTATTAAATACAATGGATATATAGATAAGTTTATTGGTGACTGCATAATGGCAGCCTGGGGTGTTCCCGTTGTAAACCAGGATAAAGATGCTATTGCAGGTGTAGGATGTGCAATAGAAATTCAAGAACTTGTAAAATCGAAAAGCAGAAATTTTTTCCATGGGAAAGCATCTCATCTGCAAGTTGGTATAGGTATGCATAGCGGTCCATTAATTTCAGGGAATCTGGGTAGTTCCAGAAGAATGGATTATTCTGTTATTGGAGATACAGTAAATATTGCTGCCAGGCTTGAAGGGGTAGCTAAGGCAGGAGAAGTAATTATTACAGAACAAACCAGAGATCTAATAGGTGATCGATTTAAATTAAAAGAACTGGCACCTGTCAAAGTAAAAGGAAAAGATAAAGCATTACACATATTCAGTGTATTAAAGCAGGTAAGTTAAGTAACTAAAGAGAGGATAGAAAATGGACAATTTATTAAATTCAGTGTATAAGCTTCCACTTTGGCTTCTTATAGGCGCAGGGATAGCAATAATTACAGTTATTGCAGTTATAATTATAATTCTGATCGGTAGAAAAAAAATTAGAATTTTTAAGAAATACCTTGAAGAATCTTTAGAGAACGACAGTTTTTCAAATGAGATATACTCAACAAATTTTATTGCTAAATATTCTACAGTAATTGAAAAGTTTGCAGATAGATCAGGCAATAAAATTATTTCACTTACCGGCCTTAATAGAATATGGATACAAAAGTTAAATGATAAACCAAAAGAACAATATTTTAAAAAAATATTAAAATACATTCCTGACCAGGGATTATTCTCCTGCTTTCTTGCAGCTTTGAAAAAATCTAAATTAACAAAACTTCTATTAGAATATCTTGGAAATGAACCTGGCAGTCTAAGACAATTACCACTTAGCAGCTCAGGGGAACCTTTTGATGGAAAAGCCACAATATTAATTTTTGAAAATAGAATGGATGAAATAAGAGAAATGGCCGGAGATCCGGAGTGGTCCGTTCGTTATTTTGCAATAAAATTACTCCTGGCAGAAGAATCCGACCGATCAAAAAGAGGAATCCTTGAAGCATTTGATGACCCTCACCCTTTGGTACGAAAATCAGTTATTGAAGAATGTGTAATTGATGACAAAGAAAAAATTTATGATTTATTGAAAGGGCATCTCCTGGACGATCCCAGTTTTGAAGTTAGGGAATCTGCTTATAAAAGAATTAATTTAGATTTTAACGATATACATACAGTTGATTATACTTCCCTCAGCCCCGTACAAGCCCTTCATGCACTTGAATTCCTAAACTCTGAAAGTGAACAGGATATTGATGCGGCGCTTAACTTTCTTGATGGAGAAGATCTTGAATTAAGATTTCCTTCAGCAATTTTCCTCCAGAAAACCGGTACTCTAAACAGAATGCTCAAAAATATAAGCTTTAAAGATACTGTAGAAATGGAACGAACAAAAAAACTTCTATCAAATGCAGCAGCAGTAAAAACAACAGGTTTCCTAAAAGGAAATATTGACACACCAGCAGCTCTGTATACAGCTCTATTAATATTGAAAAATATTGGAGACAAAACATTAATATCAGATTATGCGGAAAAAATATTTAATAAAAATGAAGAAATTGATGAAATGATATGGAAAGCTGCAGTTGAGAGTATAAAGGAAAGAGGTGATGAAGCTGCAACTACAATACTATTAAAGGAATTAAAAAAAGTTAAATATATTGATATAAAATCAAATTTTATTCTGCAAAATTTACCACCAGAGACTAAACACCTAAGTTTTTCCAGTTTAATTGAATTGTTAACTGACAATAAATTTAATGCCAGAAAAGAACTGGTAAACGCCCTCTCTTCAATTTCTGAAGATATTGTAATTCCTGAACTATTTACTATATTAAAAGCAGGTAGAACTGTTTTTTCCCATAAAGTTAGAATTTCTGCTTTACAAATTCTTGCAAAATATAAACTACCATACTGTATTCAGCCAATTATCGAACAGCTTCCTACCTTACCTGTAGCTGAAGCAAAAGAATTTTCTGCTTTGTTATCTGATTTTGCAGGAGAAATATTTGATAATAGAGTTCTAAAATTATTAAAACAACCTGATGGAAAAGTAAGAGCAGCAGTTATTGCAAGTCTACCTGGCACAAAAAATAAAGAATTTGTAAAAATTATAAAAGAGGCATTCTCTGATGCTGATCCGGAAGTTAGAATTGCAAGTATATGGGCTCTTTCTGATTATGAAGAAACTAAAATGTTAAATCAAAGCTTTAATATGCTAAGAGATCCTGTTGAGCGAGTAAGAATTGCTGCAGCAGAAGCTCTTGGAAAGTTTGCCTCAGCGGACAAGTTAAGTAGCTTTTCAGAGTTACTTAAAGATGAAAACGAAGTAAATGTAGTCAAGAAATCTGCAATTATTGGTTTAAGTAAGTCGGATCAGAATAAAGCGATAGATATTCTAATTGAACTTATTGATGAAAATGAAAGCTTAGAAGAAGAAGCTGTGAAAGCACTTGCTATAAAACCATCAAAAAAAGCACTCACAAGAATAATAGAGAATATGAAAGATGCATCACCTGTTCTTCGGGATAAAATGATGAATATTTTTAAATCGATGGGAGAATCCGGAGAAGAAGCATTAAAGAAATTACTTGCAGAAGATATATCCTCACTAAAAGACTCAATTACTGAAATACTTGAAACAACAGGATATGTAGAACATGTAATAAGAAAACTGTCCCACAGGGATCCACGAATCAGGCGTTCTGCAGCAGATTTTTTATCTATCCTGGGAACTAAATCTGCATTTAGAGGAATTGTTCTTGCAGCAAGAGATCCGGATCAGGATGTAAGGGTAAAAGTTACAAGGGCATTAGAAAAGCTAGCCAGTAAATCGGGAGAAGAAATTCTCGAGGCTCTTCAAAATGATCCGGATAAAAGGGTAAGGAAATTTACTTTATGGGCAATGTCCCGTACAAAAGCAAAAAAAATAGACGATTAAACCATATAAACCGTAAGGACCCACCCAGGGTTTGCGAAGCAAATCCTGGGTGACTAAGGGTACATAGTCGAGCAGGAAGCTTGCTTCCGACCAGACTGTCCCCACATCTGTTTTTCTGGAATCTTCCTAATAGGATCGTCTTCTTGATGATGATCGATTCCCACTACCACCACCGGACGATCTCCCTCCACCGTAGTTGGATCTACCACCAGAAGGTCTTCCTCCTCCATGACCACCTCTTCTGGCCGGTCTTTGGTTATAGGAAGGTGCTTTATCTGATACTTCAATATTAACCTTTCTACCTTTATAGTGAACTTTTTTGAAAGAAGTTATTAAAAGATCAACATGTCCTTCATTTACTTCAAAAAAGGAGAAGTTTTTAAGTAGATCAATTTTACCAATAGGTATATTTTTTCTTCTGGTTGCATCATTTATTAAACCAATAAGTCCAGGAACTGTAAGTTTATCCATCTTACCCAAATTTATAAATAATCTGACATCACCTGGTTTTGATGCATGACTCTGCCCTCTGGCATTCCTATTACGCCCATTTTCCTCAGGTGCAACAATATCACTGGCATCCTGATAATAATCTAAAAATCTGTTAAATTCCAAAGAGACAAAATGTTTAATTACAGCCTCTCTATCCAGATCTTCAAGCTTTTTAAATACATCAGGAAGATATTCACCTATTAATTCTTCATTAATATCAACCTTATTAACTCTGTCGATAAGATGAAAAAGTTGTTTTTCACAAACTTCTTTTCCTGTTGGAATAGAAGCACGGGTAAATTGTTTTCCAAGTTTATTTTCTATATGCTTAATCGAATGTCGTTTTCTGGGTCCAACTAAGGCAATTGAAACACCTTTTTTCCCAGCACGTCCAGTTCTTCCACTTCTATGAATATATGTTTCAGGATCATCAGGAAGTTCATAATTAATAATATGTGTCAGATCACTTACATCAATGCCTCTTGCTGCAACATCAGTTGCAACCAGCATTCGTAAATTCTTTCTTCTAAATTTTTGCATAACATAATCACGTTGTGCCTGAGAAAGATCACCATGAAGAGAATCTGCACTATACCCATCCTGAATAAGGAGTTCTGCCACTTCCTGAGTGTTATTACGTGTACGACAGAAAACTATCCCATTTATATTTGGATTCATATCTGCAATTCGTTTCAGTGCTTTGTAACGATCCTTATTTGAAACCATATAGTATACATGAGAAACATCATCAGAACCTTTATTCTTTGTTCCAACAGTAATTTCTTCAGGATCATTCATATATTTACGAGCCATTCCAGCAATTTCTTTGGGCATAGTTGCGGAAAAGAGGCAGGTTTTTTTATTTTCAGGAGTTTCGGCCAGAATACCATTCAGTTCATCTCTGAATCCCATATTAAGCATCTCATCAGCTTCATCCAATACAACAGTTGTAACAGAAGAGAAGTTCGTTTGCTTTCTACGAATAAGATCAAGCATCCTTCCAGGAGTAGCAACAACTACATGAGCACCTCTTTTTAGACCTCTAATTTGAGTATCTATACTTGAACCACCATATACAGCAAGTACATTCAAACCTTTTTTGTACTTTGAATAATCTGCAAGATCACCAGCAATCTGCATGCAAAGTTCTCTTGTTGGGCTTAAAATAAGTGCCTGTGTAACTTTCTTTGAAATATCAATCTGCTGCAGTATAGGAATACCAAAAGCCGCAGTCTTTCCGGTGCCGGTTTGAGCAAGAGCTAAAAGATCCTTCTCGCTGTTAAGTAAAATTGGAATAGCCTGTTCCTGTACCGGCATCGGAGTTTCATAACCCAGATCAACCAATCCTTTGATAATTATGGGCTCAATACCCATTTCTTCAAATTTGTTCATAATACCACCCTGTTCGTTAAGATAAATTTAAGACATAGGCTAATTACAAATCTTACAAAATCTTAATTTTAACAGACAGTTAAGAAGAACTAATTACTTATATAATAAGTAGTAAGGAATATCGCAAAAGGCCTCTAGCTTTTGCTGGATAGTAGTCACTTTATATCTAATTGTCAATAGAGCTTTATGTGGTGTATCATATAATGAATTCTTTAAAGAGCCCATATCGAATATAAGCGCCAATACTATTTAAGGATCCTTGACGCATAGGCAATATAATGATAATTTTAAGTATCTGGAGAAACTGGAACTAATATGGAAATTAAACTTAAAAAGTACTCTTCAACTTATATTATTGAAGTTGTAGGAGACATGGACCTTTACAGCTCTTTTGAACTCAAAAATGTTGTTACCAAAATGCTTGCAAAAGATATTAAAAATTATGTTGTCGATCTTGCAAAAGTTGATTATATAGACTCTAGTGGTATAGGAGTTCTTATTCATATCTTTAGTAATATTAAGAAATTAAATAGAATTTTAAAGATATCAAATGTACATGGATCTGTGGAAAAAGTAATCAAGCTTACAAAATTATCCCAGTATTTCCCGATTGTTGGATCTGTCAAAGAAGCTCTAATACAAATTGAACAAGCAAAAAAGGTACAGTAATGTTTGAGCATAAAGAAATAATTATAGATGATAATAATAAACTTCTTAATAGAGAGGGTTTATTTCTTAAGGAATTTCAATCTGATTTTCGACAGGTAAGATTTTTTTCAATGGTAATTGTTCAAAAAGCTCCACCGGAAATAAAAGAGATAAACCTTTTAGAACAACAAATAAGTGAACTTATTAAAAATGCTGTAAAACACGGCAATAATAAAGATATTAATAAAAAAGTTAGAATTTGGGCTGCATTTGATACAAGTTTTGCTCATGTAATTGTTGAAGATGAAGGTGAAGGTTTTAAACAGCTGGAAGACTGGAATGAATTTAACAAAAAACGAAGTGAGTGCTTTGAAAACCAGGACTTTGATGCCATGGAAAAGTATTTTGCATATAGAACTGATAAAAGTGATGAAAATGATGGTGGGAACGCATTGTTTGCTACTTTAGAATACTGGGATGGTGGAGTGGTTTTTAATAACAAAAAAAATTGTATTGCAGTTTATAAGAATTTTGAGAAAAAGAAACATGGCATAGATCTAAACAAATAGGTAACTGATGAGTTCTAAAAAGAGGTCAAATATAAACCTACCACTTATAATTACCTTTACAGATGAAGGTGTTTCTTTTTTCAGAAACCATAACAGAAAACTTAATAAAAAGAGATTATCAAATAACACCCTTGCTTATGGAATGAGCCTGGAAGAGTTTTCTGCTGCCTCAATACAAAATATGATAATTGCAGATTATGTTTCCCGTATTGAACTATCCAGAACAGCATTTACTGCAAAACGCAGTGAAATAATGGACATTTCTAAATTAATTTTTTATGGGATTCTCTATCGGAGATTCTCAAAAATTATCACAAAAAGATTTACCCGTTCATTATTTATAGAAAGTTGGAATAGATCAAACCCAAAAAATATATTAGATGAAAATTCAATTTTAAATAATACAGCTATAAGAAATTTCCCTTCTCTGAAAAAGGAAATGATTGATCAAATTAAAGAAAATATTACTAATGAAGCAATAAATGTTTTACCGGATATTAAAGAATTAACTATTGAAGAAATTAAAAAATCAAAAAATATAGGAGAAAAGTTCCTAAACAATCTGAATCCTTTTTTGTGGTATATCCTGTCTGCGTCTCAAGAAAGTTCTGATTATAAGCAGCTTTTTAAAGATACAATAAATTTATTGAAACAATATTTAGAAAAATCACGAATTGCAGAATATTTATCTTTAATGATAATGGAATTTGCTATTAATGCAGAGATAAGTCAGTTAAAAAAACTCTCAACACGATTATATAAAAATAAAATTGATTTTGGAAGAATTATTCATAATACAACAATACGCAATGAACTTATAAAATTTTTGGAAAGTAAAAATGAATTTCTTACACTCTCATGGAAAATCAAAGGGACTGCAAATTCAATTGGAACTGATAATAAGCTGCAGATAATAATATATAATAAGGATACAGAATATCAAAAACTTAGGCAAAATATTTCCAACCTAAAAACTGTTGACACTAATAAAAAATCACTTATTGATTTTTTTCAGGAAGAATCTGAAGACGTATTTAACTCCGACATGGGAATGCACTACCTATCATATATGAAAGAAGCCTGTAGAGAACAGCAAATTTACTTTGATTCACATGTGGATCAAATAGCTGATAGTGATCTAAATATTATTACCCTGTCGTTGTTGTTCCAGTAGGGGTAAATATCCGTTTTATTTTATATTGCCTTCAAGACAAGCATTGTCTGATCATCATGCTGTTTTGAATCACCAACAAAGCTCTTTAAATCCATTCGCAAAGCGTCAATAATTTTTTCAGGTACCTGTCTGGATTCATTTTTTACTACTCTCTGCAAGGAAAACTGGGAATATTCTTTATTCAAACTATTTCTTGCCTCTGTAATTCCATCAGTATAAAGCGTAAGAATATCGTCCTTTTCAAGGGTAATAATTTTCTGTTCATACCTTACTGTACTTTCTATACCTATAGGTAAACCTGGAGTATCAATTTCAACAAAAGAGCTTATTTTATTTTTATACAATAAAAGAGGTGAATGAGCAGCATTGGAATATGCAATCTCCCTTTTACCTTCATCATATATTAGAAAACTCATTGTAGCAAACTGATCGGCTTCAGTTCTTCCTATTATGGCCTTGTTTAATATTGTCAATATTTGTGCAGCATTTCTACTGGGAGAGGCTGCAAGTCTAATAATAGTTCTAATCATGATCATAAGAAGTGAAGCAGGAACTCCTTTCCCTACAACATCACATATAATAATTGCTGATTTATCCTTATCTAATCTAAAAAAATCATAATAATCACCACTTACACCTCTGGCAGCTTCTGTAAATGCAGCAAAAGAAAGCCCTTTAGTATCGGGGATAGTTCCAGGAAGAAGATTTTTTTGGATATCTGCGGCAATTCTAATTTCTCTATGAAGTTCACTTTTTTCAACAAGGTCATGATAGTTATAAATATTATCTATTGTTAAAGCAGCATAGTCACTAAATGTTCTAATATGATTAAAATCGATATCAGTAAAGTTCTCTCCTGGACTATTTTTAGAAAGAACAATTGTACCAAGAACTCTACCGGAAATTATAAGAGGAACAACCATTATTGAACTGATATAAAGAAGAGATCCTTCCTGCTGATTTTGTTTCATCTCTTTTTTAGTAAGAACATCTCGTATAAATATATTTTGTCCGGTTTCTACAGCTCTACCAATTATTGTTTCTCCTGTTAAAATTGGTGTATTCTTAACAATTTCTACTAATTTTTCAACATCCTTTGTATAGTCAGAAGGAACATTAAAAAGAGGAGGTAACAGTCCAATTGCAATTTTTTGCTTAATCATAGAATCATCGTGTTCATCAACTAAAAATATTGAACCTGCATTTGCAGCTGTATTTTTAACTGCAGAATCGGCAACTATTTCAAGAACCCTGTCGAGATTACTTTCTATGGAAATAGATCCACTTATCTCAAGCATAAAATCGAGGACGGATTCAAGCTTTTCCCATAATTCACTTTTAAAAACATTGTAATGATATGAAAAATTTTCAAACTCATCTCCAGATTTTATTTCCAGTTTTTTTGAAAAATCGCCCATTGATAATGATTCAATAGCATCTCGTATCTGAATAATACGGGAACCCATACGCCTGGAAAAAATGGTAATAATAAGAATACTAAAGATAACAGTTACTAAAGAAATACTAACAGCAAATATCATACTCCGTGTTATTGATTTTTGGGTATATTCTCCAAGTAAATTTAATTCAATCTGAAGATCATTCATAAAATTATTTGTATTGATACCTACAAACTGGAGACTCCCTTCAAGCTGGAAAATACTTTTTAGAAATTCATTATCAAAATTTTCAATTTCAACAAGTTTATACCGTATACGTATCAATTCACTGGTTCCTTCCAACTCGGCATAAGGACTAGTAATAATACGGTCCATTTGAGTAAATAAAGAAAGAAAGGAGGTTTCATACATATCAATCCACCTATCTGTAAGCTTAGCTAGAATTAAAGCATCTGCTTTAGGAATGACTTTTCTAATTGAAGTATCTCTGAATTGATTAAATAAAATTCCAAAACTATTTACAGATTTAATTATATCTGTTTTTTGATCAAATAGATCAATATTGGAAATCATAACTCTATCAAGCTTCGATTTTATCTGCTCCGCACCTGCAAGAACTTTTTCGGAATGAATTTGAAAATTTTTCAGTTTGAGAATTGATTGTGAATAGAAAAATATTACCGATAAAGCTATAATAAATCCAACTACAGCTGCCAGCTGCAAGAGTACAAGTTTTGGTCGTATATTCATGTATGAATAGTAACACAGGAACTTATGAAAGGGAAGATATACACTTAAAAGCTGTAAAAGGAGTCTGATCAACTATGGGAACAACAACAGATAAAGAACTTATTGAATATTTCAAAACATTTATAACAGAACAACGTTTAAATAAAATGGATAAAATTCTGTCTGAAAGAACCAGATACCTAACTGTAGTATTAGAAAATATATATCAACCCCACAATGCAAGTGCTGTTCTAAGAAGTTGTGATGGATTTGGAATCCAAAATGTACACATTATTGAAAATAGCAATTCTTACAGGGTTAATCCAGGGGTCTCCCTGGGTACAAGCCAATGGCTTTCAATATATAATTATAAAAAAGAAAAGGAAAATAGTAAAACAGCCATAAAAAATTTAAAAAAAGAAGGTTACAGAATTGTTGCGACAACTCCTCACAGGGATGATCAAAACCTGGAAGATTTTGATCTTCCAAAAGGGAAAATTGCCTTGTTTTTTGGAACTGAAATGCATGGCCTTTCTGATACCGTCCTTGAAAATGCAGATGAATTTATGAAAATACCAATGTATGGATTTGTAGAAAGCTTTAATATTTCTGTATCATGTGCCCTGAGTCTCCACAATTTAAGCCATAGACTTAGAATGTCAAAAATTGATTGGTCACTAAGTACAGAAGAAAAAGAGAGCGTTTTATTGGAATGGATGCGTAATTCTGTAAAAAATGCAGCCAGCCTGGAAGAAGAATATTACCGACGGCGGTGACTTCGATACAATTTTGCGGAGCAAAACCACTCAGTCACCGGTATTTAAGAGATCAATAGATTAATAAATTCTGCTCCTTCTATTTCACCATAAAAACCTTTTTTTGCTGATTCTTCATCATAAACCTGTACATTATCAGGAGTTTCTCCTGGCTTCATTATAATAAAAGGAATAGGTTCTCTTGTATGAATTCTCATTTCAACTGGTGTTGGATGATCAGGCAAAATGGCAATAGTAAGTTCATCACCTATCTCCTCTTTATGATCTAAAATATACTTAACTATTCGCTTATCCAGATATTCAATACATTTCATTTTAAGATCCAGATCACCATCATGACCTGCTTCATCTGTAGCCTCTACATGAAGATATAAAAAATCATGAGTTTTTAATGCTTCTATAGCAGCTTCGGCTTTTCCTTCATAGTTAGTATTATATAATCCTGTTGCCCCCTCTACCCGAATAACATCCATTCCGGAATAAACACCAATTCCATTAATTAAATCTACACCGGAAATGACTGCACCCTTTAAATTATAGAGTTCTTTAAAGCTTGGCATAACAGGCTTACTACCAGGAGACCATGGCCAAATTGAACTGGCAGGGTCTTTTGAATTATTAATTCTATCGATATTTATAGAGTGTCCCCTAAGAACTTTCTGAGAATGAAGTATAAGAGAGTTTATAAGTTCTGCAATTTTATTACTATTTTCATTTAAAGGTTTAACAAGTAAATTTGTAAATATTTCACCAGGGTGATCATGAGGCGGAGTACAATTCACAGCAATTCCATCTCTTGCTCCATTTTTTATAACTAAAATGTGTTTAAAAGATATACCGGGATAAAATTTAATATTTATAAATTTAGGAATACTTTTTATAGACCTGTTAAGCTCTTCAATTAAAACCCTGGTTTCTTTTGTAGAAATATGCCCTGCTGAATGGTTTATTATTTTTTTATCAGTAATATTAAGAAGATTACATCTAAAAACAAGATCATCCTTATCAATTTCTATACCCATATTGGCTGCTTCAAGAACTCCACGTCCTTTAAAGTATTCATGAGAATCATAACCCATAACTCCAAGATTCGCTACAGCACTTCCTGTAGGCATATCATCAGGAATGGTTTTTAACATGCCATTCCTCCCATTAAGAGCTACAGAATCTATATAAGGTTTATTAACTGCCATAAGGGGAGTTTTCCCTTTTAACATTTCAATGGGTCTGTCAGCCATACCATCACCAAGTACAATTAAATATTTCAAATTAAAATCCTCCACTATAAGCTTTTTACCCTGTGTCTCATTTTCTAATTAAAAAGTAGATTTTTAATAAAAAAACAATGCAATTAAGTCAATTATAAAGTACAATAATTTAAAGTGAAATAATAGGAGCTAATCTCATATTTTCCTTTATAAAAATAACTTAACAAAAAGGAGATTTTATGAAAGACACCAGAAAAGCGATTTTATCGTGGACTCTCTATGATTGGGCAAACAGTGCTTTTGCTACCACAGTAATGTCCGGCTTTTTCCCGGTATTTTTTAAGGCATACTGGTCGACAGGTGCAAGTGTCCAGACAAGTACATTTTATCTTGGAACAGCAAATTCTATTGCTGCAATTCTTGTAGCAGCTATGGCTCCAATACTTGGCGCAATTGCAGATAAAGGAAGTGTAAAAAAACGATTTTTAGGATTTTTTGCATTTTTAGGAGCAATAATGACCGGAGCTTTGTGGCTTGTACAGGCTGGTCAGTGGCAGATGGCTGCAGTGTTTTATATTGTAGGAACGATAGGCTTTTCCGGTGGTAATATATTTTATGATTCACTTCTACCAGTAGTTGCAAGTGAGAAAAAGGTTGACTATGTCTCTTCTCTTGGTTTTGCCCTGGGATATATTGGTGGAGGACTGCTGTTTGTAGTCAATGTACTTATGTATCTGAAACCTGAATTATTTGGTATTCCTGATGGAGCAACAGGTATAAGACTCTCTTTTATTAGTGTTGCAGTATGGTGGATAGTATTTTCACTTCCAGTTTTCCTTTTTGTAAAAGAACCAAAAAATAACGACAGTATGCCATTTTATAAAGCTATACCTGCAGGATGGAAACAGCTAAAAGGTACTTTAACTGAGATTCGACATTTAAAAGTTGTTGGAATCTTTCTCTTAGCATACTGGTTTTACATTGATGGTGTGGATACTATTATAAAAATGGCTGTGGATTATGGAACCTCTTTGGGATTTCCTGCAGAATCATTAATTATTGCACTTCTTCTGGTTCAGTTTGTAGCATTTCCCGCGGCTCTTCTCTACCACAAATTTGCACAAAAAATAGGTGTAAAAAAAGCAATTCAGGTGGCAATAATTGGATATGCCATTATTACAGTTTTTGGAGTTTTAATGCAGACTCCACTCCATTTTTATATTCTTGCAATGATGATAGGCATTTTTCAGGGTGGAATACAGGCATTAAGCAGAAGTTATTACACAAGACTTATTCCTGAAAGTAAATCTGCAGAATTTTTTGGATTCTATAACATGCTTGGTAAGTTCGCAGCTGTTCTAGGACCATTTATGATTGGTCTTGTTACTGTATTAACAGGAAGCAACAGAATTGGAATGCTCTCAATACTAATTCTATTTCTCTTAGGTGCAGTTCTACTGCGAAAAGTAGACGAAGACGAAGGGAAAAAAATAGTAGCCGAATATTTGGAAGAGAACTAATAGAAACACAACGCATGAGGGATAGAAGGGGCGCCGAAGGCGGTGTTTTGTTATTGTAGGTGCGCCCCTTGTGGGCGTTCTCCTACGTTAACAAAATACGGAACCCCCGCATAGCCCGACCCCGTGTAGGGGCGATTCATGAATCGCCCTTACACGGGGTCATGCCCATATTAAAAACAATAGTTTAAGCAATATCAGCCTTAAAATAATCCTTTAATTCTACAACACCAATACCATATTCAACACAATATTCCTGTATAAGTGTAAGTTCAGCTTCATCAACAAAACCATCTGCTGCAGCAACCTTATAGGCAATTGCCAGATATTTTTTCTGAATATCACTGTCAGCCTGTCGTAGGGCAGTAAAAATACTATCTTTTGTATTTTCCAGATCTTCGGGATACTTATTACCTGAATCCGAGACCTTACTCATTAGCGAAGATATTACCTGAACAGAAAAATATTCACGCATAACTGCCGCTTCTTCATCAGATGGATCATCATCACTCAAGCCAACAAGTATTGCCAGAGCAGCACCTGCTTCTTCCACTGTTAGATTAATATCCAAATTTGCTAACAGATTATCAAAATCTTTAAAATCACCATAACCTGTTACTTCATCAATTTCCTTAAGGCGAAATTTTGAAAACTGATCGGCATCTGAAAGACTAAGCTCCAAGCCAATACAGAATCTATTAAGAACATTCATCTCATTCTGATCAAAAACACCATCTGAATGTGCAAGAACCAGAGCAACTGCTAAAGTTCTTAATTGAAAATCTCTATCCTGGGCTTTCAAAGTTTCCATAATTATAGGTTCAAGCACAGGGAAATCTCCAGGGAAATTATAACCCCCGGCATCTACCTTGTTCTGAAAGGATTCTACATCCTCAAACTTGTAATATTTACGCATTACTGCAACTTCTTCGATCGAAGGATTATCATCACTAAATGCAACCAGAGTCGAAAGTGCTATCCCTGCTTCAGGGCCTGTTAAATTAATATTTTCCATTCTTCTGCTCCTGCTCTCCTCTGCGTTTTTATATAGTCCCATTAGAAACTAGATAGTAGATAAGATACCCTATTCCACCTACTGCCAGAATGGCCAGTATGAGACCAATTATCTTTGCTGCGCTAAAAGGCCGTTCTCCTGCAATTTCACCTGTACTCGCATTAATTAAAACCTGATAGTACTTATTTTTAAATTTATAAACTACAACCCAGATAGGCAGTAAAATATATTTAAAAGTTATTGCATTATAAGCTGTGTCCACTCTATTAATTTTTTGCTCATCTCCACCTATATCCCGTCTAATATCACTACGTATAACAGAATTTATTTCAATTTTTGCTTCTTCAAAACCTTCTTCCAATTCTATTGAATAGGACTCTGCCTTAAATCCCTTAAGATACTTATCATCATAGGAAACCATTTTACTAAATTCCCAATCATTTAATTTCGAAGTAAGTTTCTTTTTTAAGGTTGTACTGGCTGCAACAAGAACATCATCAAAAAACCTGCTTACATTACCTTTAACACTTCTCCATCTGGTTTTTGTTACAGTTTCAGTTACTTCCTTCCCCTCGCTATCTGTTCGTGTTTCCTGTACTGTATAGTGTGTTCCTCTTTCTCCTGTATAATGTGATTCTGTCTGAGAATCGAATGTCCAGTGAGGATAATAGATACCATGCACAGGTTCTGATAACCTGGCCTGCCTTTTTAACGCATTCGGAGCAAATTTTCGTTTTGCAATCCAGTCACGAAAGCTCTTTTTACCCACTTCTTTTGTAATACTAAATGGCAGAAGATACTGAGGCTTCATAGCCTTATGACTTTTACCGCTAACAACCATGTCTGTTCCACAAAAATCACACTTTGCAGTTGTTATATTTGGTTCCAAAGTTACTTCTGCACCACAGGCACTACATTTTTCTATTTGGACCTCAATTGTATCTTCACTATTTTTGAATGCGGCTTTTGCACTTTCAAAATCAAGCTCTTCATGAACTTCCGGCGCAATATCGGGATTTTCGTTTTCTGTACCACAGTATGGACACTTCAATGCCTGAGTTCCAGGGCTAAAAGTTAGATCCCCTCCACAATTTTTACATTTAAAATCTACATCACTCATATATACTCTCCTCCCCTTTTTCTTTTTCCATTAACAATTTTTTACTTAAAATTATGCTGATGGAGGAGGTGGAGGAGGTCCTCCTGCAGACAGTAGACCAGCCAATTCAGGAACGGTTGATAACATAGCCCATGCAGGCATTCCCTGTTTCCAGACCTGGGACTGACCATTAACCTGACCCTGTGCTATCATCTGCTGTAATTGCTGGGTTCCCATAGGTCCAGCTTGCTGTCCATTAATTAAAACATGAAATGCAGCCGGCATTGGAGGTGGAGGAGGAGCCATTCCTCCCTGAGGTTGCTGCTGATACTGCTGATTCTGGCCGCCCATTTGCCCAGCCATAGCCATACCCATTCCCATACCCATTCCACCAGCTGCCATACCGCCGCCCATGCCTTCATTATTGGCAAGTCCAAGCATTGCATCTGCTCTGGCTTTTCGTTCATAGTCGTTCATTCTTGAACCTGCAAACATAAGTTCATCTCTGGACTCTACCTTATCTGCAGATCTTTCAGTTAAATCTATGCTCTGAATTGATGTATCATCCAGACCTATTCCATATTTTTCAAGGAATATGGGATCTACTCTTTCTTTTAGGGTCTGACTTATATCATCATAATGCTGAGCCATATCGTAAAAAGACTTTCCCGATTCTGCTATACCGGAAATAGCTTCTGTAACAAATCTTTTTCTTAATCTATCTTCAATTTCCTCTTTTGTAAATTCACCATCTGTACCAACAACGTTTCTAATAAATTTTTCAGGATCCATAATATGGAAAGAAAAATGTCCCCGTGCTGTCATTTCCAAAAGACCGAATTCGGGATCTCTCATTCTAAAAGGTCCGGGTGTTCCCCAACCGAAACCAGCGGCTTCTCTGGTTGGCATAAAAACTACTTCTGCTTTAAAAGGGGAGTTAAAACCATATTTCCAGCCTTTAAGGGTAGAAAGAACTGGAAGATTAGCTGTTGTAAGTTCGTACATTCCAGGCTGAAAAACATCTGCTATTTGTCCTTCGTTTATAAAGACAGCAACCTGGCCTTCTCTTACTGTGAGCTTTGCCCCATTTTTAATCTCATTACCATATCTCTCAAATCTGTATGCAAGAGTTTCTCCATCATCTTCAAGCCATTCGACAATATCAATAAACTCACCTTTCAGCTTACTTAATAATCCCATTCATTCCTCCAATTTTATAAGGGCCGGAGCCACTGTAATATACTATTCTACACCTTTCTTAAGGATAATTCATTTAGTATATGTGATAAGGAGTAATATTGCAAAAGATATTTGTTGAAGTGTGAATAAGCAGTACTTATTTCAGTCTATAGAGAAGATCAATCTCTAAGATTTTCTCCAGTGTGAAAAAATGTTTATCATATGTCCAGATTTGTGATTCCAGTT